>Ga0070680_100000188_pt1 | contig 39858 bp, 27 predicted proteins | sample KBSC73BmetaG_FD_64672 | JGI IMG/M metagenome (GOLD analysis project Ga0070680, IMG submission 64672) | Corn rhizosphere microbial communities from Kellogg Biological Station, Michigan, USA - KBS C7-3B metaG | ecosystem: Host-associated > Plants > Roots > Rhizosphere | place: USA: Michigan...
TCGGATCTCGAAGCGCTACTTGCCACCGACTTCGGCGCCGCCATGACGGCGATTCGCCTCGTGCTCGAACTGTCGAAGGACGAGTTCACCGTCGCGATGCGAGCGACGCTACCGGCCGGCACTGGCGTGAAGCGCTTCCGCGAGGATCAGGGAACGTTCGTGGAGGCGCTGTGCAAGCTCGGAGTGCTCGAGCAACTCGGAGCTTTGGTCAACACGCCGGTGACGTGGCGGACGATCCTCGTCGAGCGGCTCAAAGCAGGCCGCGGCAGCGCAATCAAAGGACAGGCGCGCGGGCGTGGGCTCGAGGATTTTGTCGAGCTGATCGTGCGGGGAGTATTCGGCGAGAAGAACTACAGCGTGCGGACGCGGTTTGTCGGGGCGCGGGGCTCGAGTACTGAGAAAGCCGATTTCGCTATACCCTCGAAGAACGACGCACGGATTCTCATCGAGACGAAGGCCTACGGCGCGACTGGCAGCAAGCAGACTGACGTCCTTGGCGACGTCGCACGAATCGTCGAGCAGAAACGGCACGACACAGATTTTCTGCTGGTGACCGACGGGATTACCTGGCGCGACCGGACGAATGACCTACGGAAGCTCGTGGAGATGCAGAATCAGGGGCTGATCACGCGGATCTACACGAGGACGATGGCAGGACAGCTTGAGGAAGATCTAAAGGAGCTCAGGCGCGATCACGCGTTGGCTGAACGAAGCACGAGCCGACCTCAATGACGCCGCGCACCATAGACAGTGGGCTTCGCGGTGGAGGCTAATCCGACCGCACGTGGACATCTTTGGTTGGCAATAGCGACGCTTGCTCCCATGCATAGACATCAGTCTGCAGACGCTGAAGCTCTGCGCGTTCCTGCATGATATACTGCAAATAGCCGAGCGACGGCACGTAGTAGGGCGAGAGTTCCGGCCTAGTATTCTCCCATAGCTTCAACGACCGCCCTTTCTTGGCACCGCGCTCGGACATTGAGAACAGTTGCGAGTATTGCCGTGGCCCAATGCCGGTGAACGAGCTAAAGACAACCTTTCCTTCAATCTGACGCGCCGTGTCAGAGTCGAGCTCCACCTCCTCCTCGTATAGCTCAGCGGTTCGGCTTTTCGGATAAGGTTCGAGATAAACAACGTTCCTAATTCCTGCGGCGATGATGTGCTTCGCGCAATTGTGACATGGAAAGGTCGTTACGTACATCGACAAACCGTTAACTGCGACTCCGCGTCGTGCAGCGTCTATTAATGCGGCCATTTCCGCGTGCACAGGTCGACCGAATTCACCAATGTTCATGAACTGTGTCCCACGAAGGATCGGCAGGAGGCTAGTAGCAAGGGTCTTTGCATCCGAATGTGCGACTTCATCGCTGAGCAGCTTCTGCCCAGCAATGCGGTCGAGCAGTTCGGCAAGCACACTGAGCTTGATTAGCCTAGGGCGGTCATCATTGATTTGCGCGAGCCGCTGATCGCGCGCGTCGGGTGTCGCACCGTCCCAATAGAAGCCGCCTCCACCTCGAGGAACTTCATTCATGCCAACGGCGATCACATCAGCATTGTGAATGAGATTGAAGTTGTTGATATCTCGCGTCAAGCTCACAATGGCCGAGCCGACTTGGCGGCTATCGTCGGACGACCTCAGTGCGACGGCGCTGGCTTGGTACATTGCATATTCATCGGCCGTCGGCGTCTTAAACGGATGGCCGAAGAGAAGATCTATGAAGCGATCAATTGACTGTTCGCCCAGGTTGACGCCGAGATTGACAAAGACATCAGCCTTCGGGTAAGTGTCACGAGTGTTTTGGCCGAATGGGTCATCCTCCTGATCATCGACGCCAATTATGTCCGTCGCTAGACCTCTGAACCTGTCTTCATTTCCTGGCTTGAACGCGGCATTGGCGGCTCTCTTCGCAAGGGCGGATATCCGCGAGTTCTTTGACGCGTGGCCGGCAGCTAGAACGAAAGACGGCCCGTAGACGCGACGCAGTGTTTCGACTTCATCCGGGTGTTTCAGCTGGTGCAGGATGTAGGCGTGTGCGGATATTGGCTGTTCGGGATCGCCACTGTGGTTGCATCGCGTTCGCCTGATTTCGGCGATTGCTGCGAGCACGGCAGCGTCACCAGACTGCAGCCGTTTTCGAAACCCGGTTCCGATTCGTTGCAGGTGCTCGATCCTCTTCAGCTCCTCGTTCACTGGAGGAGCCGACCAGTCTGTGCAATGTTCGAACAATTCCGAGAGTTTAATAACGCTCGACTCATAGCCGAACGATTTGAGGCGGTCCCGGATGCGAGCCGAAAGATCGCTCAGCCTAGTACCTGCGCCACCGACGAGTCCTACGATTATCTCGGGTCTGAATGCTGGCTTAGTCACAGCCTACCTTGCGATTTCGCGTAAGAATTGCGAAGGTCGCACATCCCGCACCCATCGCACTTTTCCATCGCGGATGAAGTAGTGGCATCGACGTCCGCCGTAGGTCACGTCGACGCTTGGCTCTATGGTCAGACGTGCAGCGCCAATGAGACTCCAAGAAGGATGTCGGTTTGCATCCGCATTCAGAAGTATCCGGTGCCCTCGGCGGCAAGGGCAGTCGAATACAATCCACTTAGGTCGTCTTAATGAACCGACAACGACCGCACCGTTTCGCGGGAGCTTGGACGGCGCCTCATCCGCGGCATCGATTTGTCCCACGACGCGCCATCCGAAGATCGGCAGCCACGCAAGCCAGCTGATTGATCTCACGCTTGCCAAATTTGTTCAAGGAATGGCTCAGCATCGGCCAAGCCCCACTTGCCAGAGCTCTGATCACAGTAATGACCAGCGTTCGGAAGAGCGATGTTGGTCGAAATCTCACGATCGTGGTATCGCACCAAGATTTCGCTCGGGCGAGGAGCTGGGCCAAATCCGATCAGGCGCTCGAGCAGTTCGCTTACGGCTACTGCGCCCACTAGCGAAGTAAACGAAATGACTGCCGGCTCTACGTTGCCCAAGGCGGGAGCATAACCTTCATCCGCTAGGCGCGTTCGCTCATCGGGGGTGAGCAGCTCTGCAGCAGCACGGCGAAGATCGACCCGGCCGCGACATACCAGGCATGCAGATCCAGGAACGAGGAGCGTAACTCGCGCATCGATGCCGGTGAGACTCCCACCTTCTGCACTGCTCAATAGTACGCCAATGTCGACCACCGGTAGCAACAAGTATGTGGCTAACCGTGACAGTACTAGTCGCCCTGCATTGTCGTCTGTGCACCCAAATGCAATGTCGCAATCAGCTAGCCGCCGCGCGGTGGTTCGCACCGTAATCATCGAACGTTCCGTGTCGCACCGAATGTCGGGGCGTATTCGCGTCAAGTGATCGCGAAGAACGTCGACTTTCGGCCGCCCGACGTCCGCTGCCGATGATCCGTACACTCGTGTTATGTTGCTATCCGAAAGCAAGTCTGGGTCGATTAGCCTTAAGCGTCGCACACCCAATCGAACAAGCTGCTCGGCGACGGCTGATCCGGTTCCACCGCAGCCGACAATAGCGACGGACAAATCAGCGAGTGTGCGTTGGATCGCCGGTCCAAATGCGCGAACGTTGCGATCGAATGCAGCAGTCAGGTCAGCTTCAGAGTTGTCGATGCTATGCGTCAGGCGAAAACGGCTGCCTACTTCCCAAATGCGATCGATTGGCACCGAGTCGCCGTCCTGATCGAAATGACCGGTAAAGGCTAATCCATCATGTCCCGGGGAAACGATAATGGCCCCGTAGTAGGAAGAACCTGTACGAAGTCGAAAGACGGGTGCAATCGCCGCGTCAACTTGGATATCATGGTCGCTAGGCCGAGGCGAGGCTCCAAGACCCGGGTGCGTGTGCATCCAGATACAAGTAGCATTTGCCGTTTCGGCATTGCTGAGAAACGGGACGTACCCATCGGCGGAAATCCTGAGGCCATTCGACTCGCGACGGCTATACGCGCCTTCCGGAACAAGCGACAGTCGTTGGGCTATTAGCCGAACGCCGCCACCGGAGCTCAGCACACTCACCTGCAGCACGCCGGCGGTCTCGACCTTCAGGCTCGCGATTTCACGCAGCGTTTCTGCGATCGCTTCCGAGACAACGAGAGTAACTGTCACGCTGCAATCGCAGCAGCCGCTTGGGTGAGCTCTTTCCGAATGAGCGCTAAGAAGCTCTCGAGTCCGTCGATGCCGGAGCGCCACTGCCCCCCGCTCAGGTGTCTCGACCAACGCTGCCAACGGCGGCCAAGGTACTGCTCGACGCCATCGGTGGCTGGTATAGGCCGACCGTCCGCTCGGCGGACTGGCGGATCAAACCACCACATGTCTGGCGGAACGTCCGGGTAACCCGGGTGCAGTCGAACAAGCAAGTCTGCGGTCGGCCGATCCAAACCTGGCGGTAGGGCGAAGTCTCGGAGAACCACGCACGTCATGTTCGATTCAGCGGTAACGGTGTGGTCAATCTCGCGACCTAAGAGGTATTCGGCGTCATTCGGTGGAAGCATGGCTCAGCCCTCACGACCAACATGAGGAGCCAGGTGTGATATGCGCCGGAGCACTGAAGAATCGGAGGCCGTCCTGCAGCGCCACTGCTTGAGAGTCCGTGATCTTCAGGTCCGTTCCGCCCGGCACCACTTGAAAGAGATCACGGTCGGTACCAATGTGCGGAGACGGAAGCGCGCGTATCTGACTGCCCGTCAGCGACGATGCCTCGACCTGAAAGTGTTGCCGATCAACCTGGATGTTGAACTTCGTATGATGTTCTGCCATACCACATCCTCACTCATTCGCATGTGTTGCCGTGACAGTTCTCACAATCGGGGTCAGCACTTTCAAGCCCTCGGTACACCGATCAAGCAAGTCAACTGTTAGTAGTTGGCCGGATCCTATCGCGAATACGTTTGGCTGTGCTCACCCGCACTCACTAAACCCGCACACGTGGCACTTCACGCATCCTTCCGCGTACTCCATCTGACTCCCGCAATCCGGGCACGTGCCGATGAACGCCTCCGCCGCGTGATGCAGCCCGAACTGCAGCTCCATCTCCGCCGCCGCGTTGCCCTGCGGCCGCAGTGACGCCGGCACCTGGTGCGTCATCGACGTGATCATCTCCGGCGACGCGCCCGCCTCCGTGCCCGGGATCAGCTCCTGCTGCACGCCGATCACGCGGTCGCGGTGCCACTCCTCGATCGCGATGCCGATCGCGTCCGGCACGGACAGCACCTTGTTCGGCCCGAGTCCGACGGCCCGGTCCGACGAGATGCCGCGGAGCTGGCGGTGGATCTCCATGATCGGAATGCCCGAGCGCAGCGCGAGCGAGATCAGGCGGCCCATCGCTTCCGCGTCGGCCATCGCCGAGCCGCCGGCCTTGCCGAGCGTGAGGAACACCTCGAACGGCTGACCCTTCTCGTCTTCCGTGATGTTCACGAACATCACGCCGAGCGGCGTCTCCTTGCGGATCGTCGTGCCGCGGAGGAGGTCGGGACGCGACCGCTTGGCGCGGCGCTGCAGATTCTCCGCCTCCACCTCGTACAGTTGCTTCCGCAGACGCTCGACTTCCGCGTCGCGCTCGGCCAGATCGCTCTGGAGGTCGGCAATGCGCGACCGCTCGCTCACCGCGGCCTCGCCGCTCGCCGCGCCCGCGGCCGCACCGACGGCGGCCGCCGCCTCGCGCTTCGCCTTCGCCTGATCGGTCGCGCCGGTCGACAGCACCTGGTTGTCGCGGCTGCCGTCGCGGTACACCGTCACGCCCTTGCAGTGCATGTCGTACGCGAGCTCGTAGATCTTCCGCACGTCTTCGACGCTCGCCGTATGCGCGAAATTAGTAGTCTTTGAAATCGCCGAGTCGCAGTGTTCCTGGAAGGCAGCCTGCATGCGGATGTGCCACTCGGGCGCGATCTGGTTCGCCGTGACGAACACGCGCTGCCAGCGTGCCGGAATCTCCGGGTGCTGCACGGTGCCCGTCTTGGCGATGCGCTCCATGAGCGCTTCGGAATACCACCCTTCCGACTTCGCGATCGCCACGAAATCCTCGTTCACGTCCGGCATCATCACGCCGGCCTGATTGCGCATGAACGCGACGGCGAACAGCGGCTCGAGACCCGAGCTGCAACCGGCGATGATGCTGATCGTCCCCGTCGGCGCGACGGTGGTGACGTTGCAGTTGCGCAGGAGCTGCATCGGGCGGATGCGCTCGCCGTTCTCGTCGCGCGCGCAGGTGTCGTCCGGTCCCCAGATGCTCTTCGCCCATTCGGGGAACGGGCCGCGCTCGCCGGCCAGCCGGCTCGACTCCTTCTTGCCTTCGACGTCGACGAACTCCATCACCTTGCGGCCGAACTCCACGCCTTCCGGCGTGTCGTAGGCAATGCCGAGGCGCACGAGCGCGTCGGCGAAGCCCATCACGCCGAGTCCGATGCGGCGGATGCGCTTGGACAGCGCGTTGATCTCCGGCAGCGGGTACTTGTTGACGTCGATGATGTTGTCGAGGAAGTGCGTGCTGAGATGGATGTCGGCGCGGAACGCGTCCCAATCCATCTCGCCGTTCTTCACGTAGTAGCCGACGTTGATGGAACCCAGATTACAGACGTCGTATGGCAGGAGCGGCTGCTCGCCGCACGGGTTCGTCGCTTCGTACGTCCCGAGCTGCGGCACCGGGTTGTAGCGGTTGGCTTCGTCGACGAAGAACACACCCGGCTCGCCGGTGCGCCAGGCGCCGAGGATCATCTTGTCCCACACGGTGCGCGCGTCGAGCTGGCCTGCGACCTTGCCGCTCGTCGGATCGATGAGATCATAGCTCGCGCCTGCCTTGACGGCCTCCATGAACTTCCGCGTCACCGCGACGCTGATATTGAAGTTCGTCACCTGCGTGAGGTCTTCCTTGCAGGTGATGAACTCCAGGATATCCGGGTGGTCCACCCGGAGAATGCCCATGTTCGCGCCGCGCCGCGTGCCTCCCTGCTTCACCGCGTCCGTGGAGGCATCATAGAGCTTCATGAAAGAGATCGGCCCGCTGGCAACCCCGGTGGTCGAACGGACCATTGATCCCTTCGGGCGCAGGCGCGAGAACGAGAACCCCGTCCCGCCACCGCTCTGGTGAATCAACGCCATCGCGCTGAGCGTGTCGTAGATGCCGTTCTTGCCGTTGGCGAGCGCATCCTCGACCGGCAGCACGAAGCACGCGGACAACTGTCCCAGCGGACGGCCCGCGTTCATCAGCGTCGGCGAATTCGGCTCGAACCGGCGCTGCGTCATGAGGAAATAGAAATCGTGCGCCGCCTGCTCCACGGCCTCGTCGCTCGCCCCGTATCGTCGATCCGCCTCGGCGACCACCGCCGCCACGCGCCAGAAGAGATCCTCGGGCTGCTCGACCGGCTTGCCCTTCTCGTTCTTGACCAGGTAGCGCTTTTCGAGCACGGTGCGCGCATTGGACGAGAGCGAAACGGGCCCGGACGGCGGGTTGACGGGAAGGGACATTGCGACGGACTCCTGGCGAATGCGGTTGGAGCGGCCTGAGCGAACGATCAGTTGTGGCGGGCTACGACGGGCGGGATACGACTCGGCGGGTCGGCAGCGCGGGCGCGTATGGTACGGTCGATCGTGTTTCCACGCCAGTAGTAAGATAACTGCCGGTGAAACACGCGGTTACGAAAAACAGATCACGAAGCTGCACGACGGCGGCGGTTCGCGTTGAAAACGACCCCGGCCGTGTCGACAACTGGCCGGCTGCTCCCTCGCTCGACAAGCGACAGCTCGTGAAATCCATCCTCAACTCCCAATCAGAACACGACTTGCGCCGCCGGAAGGTCACGGCCGCCGCTCGGTACGAATCGCAGACCGCGCGCTTTGCGACGCGCATCACCAGATGCGGCGATTGCCTGGAAACACGTGCATTTATGACGCCAGATCGGAGAGAGGAGAGAGGAGAGGGGAGGGAACCACCGAGAGCCCAGATGCGAGACATCAGGACTCAGAATGCCGCTTCTGATATCTCACCTCTCGAGTCTGGCCTCTGGGTCGTTCCCTCCACTCTCCTCTCTCCCCTCTCCCCTCTGCAGTTCGAGATAACTCCGCACCGTCATCGCGATCCGCTCCCGCTCGGCGTCCGTCGTCTGCCGAACCACGCGCCCAGGCACGCCGAGCACGAGCGAGTTGGGCGGAATCTGCATGCCTTCGGGACACACCGCGCCCGCGCCGACGATCGACCCGGTGCCGACGCTGACCCGGTTCAACAGGATCGCACCCATTCCGATCAGGCAATCGTCGGCGATCGTCGCACCGTGCACGATCGCGCGATGGCCGATCGCCACACGCGCACCGATTGTCGTCGGCACGCCGTGGTCCACGTGCACCACGGTGCCGTCCTGCACGTTGCTGTCTTCGCCGATCGTGATGCGATCGGTGTCGCCACGGATCACCGCCGTCGGCCACACCGACACGCGCGCGCCGAGCGTGACATCGCCGAAGACGACGGCTTTGGGGTGGATGAAGGCGGTGGGGTGGGTGCGCATGAACGGTGGAACGGTGGAACGGTGGAACGGTGGAACGCGCGAGCGAGGCAAGTTAGTGCGCGCGAACCGCTGCGCTATTCTTGACAATCGCGATCGATGGGCGCGCGGTTAAATAACCATTGCGAGCGGTGATCGTCGCGTCACGCGACTAATTCCAGCGCTCCAGCGCTCCAGCGCCTTTCTCCTCTCACTTGTACGTCACCCGCCACACATACCCGCCCTTGTCGTCGCTCACATAGAGCGATCCGTCCGGCGCGAGCGCCATGCCTACCGGGCGATGCGCCGCGGAGCTGGCGCTCGTCGCGCCACCGGCAAAGCCGGTCGCGAACATCGTGTAATCCGCCGCCAGACCGTCCTTGAACGTCAGGAAGACGATCTGAAAACCCTCATCGGGCAGCGGCGCGCGCGTCGACGAGCCGTGGAACGCGATGAACGCCCCGCCGCGATACGCCGCCGGGAACATCTTGCCGGTGTAGAACACCAGCGACATCGGCGACCAGTGCGCGGGAAAGGCGATCAGCGGCTGGATGAGCCGAGCGCAGCGGCCGATCTGCTGCTTGTCCCCGCCGTACTCCGGCGCCACGGCGCGCCGGCCCTTTAGATAATCGTAATAGCAGTACGGCCAGCCGAAGTCGGCGCGCGGCGTCGCCACGCGGATCATCTCCTCGGCCGGAATCGTCGCGCTCTCTTCCGCCGTGTACAGCGCCGGCCAGCGCGCGTGCAGCTCGTCGCGGTCGTGCGACACGGCGTAGATCATTCCGTCGGTCGGGCTCACCGCGAGCGCGACGGCGTTGTGCAGGCCCGTCGTGGCGCGCGTGCCGTCCCTCATCGTCTGGTGCGTCTTGTCGAGCCGGAACGTCCAGATGCCGCCGGTCGTCGCGAGCTCGGGGCACGGATCGCGTCCCGGCGCGCCCGGCGCCTCCTTCGTCTGACAGGCGTTGCTGATCGCGCCGATGTTGACGACGATGTTGTTGTGCGTGTCGAGCGCGAGGCTGTGCGACGGAATCGCCCGCGCCGGCAGCCCGGTCACGATCGTGTCGACGCGCTTGCTCGGCGCGAGACTCGAGTCGGTCCAGTGAAAGCGCAGGATCTCGTGCGCGGTCGACGCGTACAGCGTCGAATCGCCGGCGAGCACCAGGCCGTGCACCGCGCCCGTGCTGTCGAAGCGCACGAGCACGTCGGCATGGCCGTCCTTGTTCGTGTCGCGCATCGCGATGATCCCGCCGGGCTGCCGCCGCTGATCGAGCACGCCGGCGATCACTTCGCCGTTCTTGCGCACCACGAGATGCCGCAGCGGGCCGCCGCTGTCGGTGAACACGACGGCGCAGAAGCGCGGTGGCAGCTTGATCGACGTGTCGCAGCCGTTCGCGTCAGTCGTCGTCTTCGACGAGTGCCCGCACGCCGCGGCGAAAAGCGCGGCGCACGTGACGACGATCGATCCTGAGTGTGGCGAACGGGACATTGCGAGTCGTCGATCTTGCACGAAGCGTGCGCGGCGGCGGACCCCGGCCGAGCGCTGTGCGCTCAGAATGAAACGCCGGCCGTGACGTAGAACTGAACCGAGCGCTGGCCGAACCGGTCGCCGTTCTGGGTCGGCACCGCGAGCCCAAGCCGGAAGCGATACGGCGAGTCCCACGACAGCACGCCGAGGTTGAGATTCAGCTCGGCGCCGGCCGACGCGATGTCCACGTGCTCGGTCTGCGCGGCGCGGTTGCACACTTCCCGTCCGACCACCGCCGTCGGACACCACGCGGTGCCGTAGTCGGCAAAGACGGTCAGCGAGCTGCGATCGAGAAAGAACGGCAGCGCGCCCGGCGACCGGCCGGTGAGAAACAGCGGCAAGCGATATTCAGCCGAGCCGGCGAACGCGCGCGTGCCGATCAGCGTGCCTGGCGCAAAGCCCCGCACGCCAAAGGTCTTGCGATCCTCGCCGATGGTGTAGCCGGGAATGATCTCGAACGTGCTGCCGCTGATTCCGCCGACGGAGAAATACCCGCCGGCGTTCTCGTCGGCCCAACCCGCGGCGCCGCGCAAGGCAATCACGTGGTGCGCATAGCCGGGCAGCGCGAGCGCCTTGTACAGCACGGCCGCGCCGACGACGCTCACGGTCTGCGGACCCTTGCCCGTGCGTCCGCTCGCCAGGCGATCGCGCACCGTCGCGTTGAGCTGCATGCCGTCCTCCGGCGAGATGCTGAACGGCGGCCGCAGATAATTCGCGTAGCCCGCGGCGGCGATCAGGCTTGGGAACGTCGGCGAGCCGAAGACGACGCCGCTGTCGACGAGCGGCAGCAGACCGTCCGGCACGCTGATGTCGGTGCGATGCTCGACGCCGACGCCCGCGGTGAGCGTGAGCGCGTTACGCACGCGCTGGCGGATCCACGTCGCCAGCACGTCGGCGCCGAGCGTACGGCGGCGCACTTCGCCAATGAGCTGCTGCTGCGCGTCGCGCGTGAAGATGCCGCCGAGGCTCTGCCAGTCCTGCGACGCGTCGACCTGGATGATCGGCAGTCCGAGTCCGCTGTACTGATACGAGAGATTGCCGGTGAGCCCGGTGTTGTTCGTCGGCACGTCGAGCTGCGCCGTCATCACGTGGCGGCCGATCACGTCGAAGCCGCTCGTCATGATGCCGATGCGGTAGCCGCCGTCGATGCCCTGATCGATCGTCGGCAGCCAGTAGCGCGGCAAGAAGGTGCGCCACGGGCTGTAGCGCGTCACGCGTCCGCTGTCGACGAGCAGCGGCGCGGTGGTCGGCGACGGCAGCGTGTCGAGATACGTGGCCACGGTGTCGCGAGCGAAGAGCGCGTCGCAGCACGGCGCCATGCCGAGGTGATACCCGTCGGCGCGAAACTGAATCGCCGCCAGACGGTCGCCACGCGGCGCCACGCTCGGCTCGAATACGCCGGTCACGGCATCGCTCACGACGACGGTGCGCGACGGCGCGAACGTGCGAGGATCGCCGAACTGCTCGACGTACACCTGCGCCGACCCGGTGCGATCCGAGCTGTACATGATGCCCGCGTCGTTCGGCAGCCAGCTCGGCGTCGCCTCGATGGACGAGCCGCTCGAGACGACATGCAGCACCTGGCCGGTCGTGTCGAGAACGACGATCTGCGCGATGTTGCCGCGCCGCCAGCGCGACGCGACGATCCGGTCGCCGGCGTGCGACCAGCGCGGCTCGGTCCACTGCTCGTCGTAGCCGCCGCTGGTGATCGGCGTGATGCGCCTGCCGTCCTTCGAGACGCGGACCAGGCGCGTGCCGCCGGGAATGATCTGCGTCGCGACGATGGCGCCGTCGGCCCGCGCGTCAGGCGCGGTGAGCCGCGCGCCGTGCGTGAGCTGGTGCTCGCCGCCGCTGCGCCGCTCGATCCAGAGGTCGGATCGCTCCTCATAAGGATTCGTGAAATCGAGTTGGGAGAACAAGAGCGACCCGTCGGCGAGCGGCACGTTGGCCGACCGGCTGTTGCGTCGGCCGATCCGCGTGCGCTTGCCATTCACGTTCACCCGATACGCGCCGAACACCGCGCGGCCCGGCGTGCCGCTGTAGACCACCGCGGAATCCGACAGCCAGCGCGGCGTGAACACGTACACGCCGTCGGTGGTGAGCTGGCGCCAGCCGGCGAGCGGCTCGGCCGGGGCGACGCGTATGCTCCGTGCGACCGAATCCGAGAAGGCGCGCCACGCCGCCGAAAAACTTTCGCCGAACGCGGCCTTGGACGGCACGTCGATCAGATACGGAATCAGCTCGGCGCTCGACTTCTCGACGAAGTCGCGGATGCGCGATTCGCCCTGAGTGCGCGCGAGATAATCGATGAACAGCGATCCGAACGCGTACGCCGATTCGCCGAACGGGAATCGTCCCTGCGCGAGACTGAGCGTGCCGAGCGCGGGGAAGTGGTGATCGACCGCGGCGGCGCGCGCGATCATGCGGTGCTCCGATCCCTGGATGCGACCCGCCCCGGTGAGGTGCGATTCCTCGTAGACGGCGAGTCCCTCGGTGAGCCACGCGGGATCGTAGAAATTTGGAAACAGCAGTTGCGCGCGCCCGAACACGTGCTGGCCGAGCGCCCAGATGCCGCGCGATCGATCGAGATGAAAGATGTGCGTGAGCTCGTGCGTGATCACGAGCTGCGCCCAGTCATCCGTGTAGCGGAGCGCCGTCTCGGACACCGGCGGATTGGCGAAGATGACGATGCGATTCGTCGGAAACGGCGTCGCGGATCCGTTCGACAGATCGACGTCGTCGGAGATCACGACGTCGATCATGCCGCGCGGTGGGTGCAGCTCCTGCGAGAGCTGTCCGTACGCGCGCTCGGCGTCGGCGGCAATGCGCCGCGCCAGGCCTTCGATGGGCGGCGTGAAGTGGATGTAGAAGTGCCGGGTCTGGAGAGTGCGCCAGTCGTGGCTGGGATCGATCTGGGCTGAAGCGGAGGCGGGGCGGGCGGCGAAGCCGATCCCGATGAGGAGCGCGACCCGCCATCGTCGCGCTCGGCCGCGCGCCGGCCGCCGCGCCGCGAAGGGCGCGAGCAGCCGTTGCAGCGGAGCGATCATTGTTGCGCGAACAGGCGGAAGTACGCTTCCACGCCGTCGGCGATGCCGCGGGCGTAGCGCTCCTGGAATTCCGGGACCTTCACCGCATTCTCCTGCTCCGGCACCATGAGAAAGGCTCCTTCGCAGATGAGCGACGGCATCCACGTCGTGCGGCCGATCGCGATATTCTGATAGTGCACGCCCAGATCACGCAGACCCATCTCGCGCATCATGCCCGCCTGCACGAGCCGCGCGAGCGGCTCCGTCTGCGGATGGAAGTACAACGTGCTCGTGCCCACGTTCGGGAACGGATTCACGCCGTCGCCGAACGCGTTGAGATGAATCGAGATCAGCGCCGCGGAGTTCGCGCGCCGCGCGATCACGCTTCGAAGATGCAGATCGACGGCATCCATCGTCGTGCGCGTCATCACGACGTGCGCACCTCGCGCTTCGAGAATGTCCTTCAGCTTCATCGCGATCGGCAGCACCGCCTGCGCTTCGGTGAGGCCCGTCGGGCCGATCGCGCCGCCGGGCGGGTGCCCGGGATCGACGGTGATCGTGAGTCCGGCGAGCGGATGTGCGAGCGACACCACGGGCGGGCGGCGCAGCCGCAGCACCATGCCGCGCGTCGAATCGAACATCACCAGGTAGCCGTACGGCGGCTTGGTGAGCTCGATGTCGAATCGCACGCGATCCGACGCGACTGGCACCCAGTTGAGAAAGCGGACGAGCGAATCGTTCTGCAGGTACTTGATGATGTCCGGCGTCGCCTCGGTGTTGTACAGCGTGAGCGTGAGATGCGTCAGATTCTGCTCGAGCAGATACGGCGGCGGCGACGACACCGGGAAGATGATGTCGACCCAGTCTGGTGACGGCACGAGGGCCATCGCCCCGACGGTGCGGTGCGGCGACGGATAGCCGTCGGGCAGCGGCACCACGCTCACCGAATCGACCCAGATCTCGAGATCGGAGTCGAGCCGCACGCGCACGTTGTCGCCATCGCGTCCGGTCTCCTGCGCGATCGTGCCGGGAATGAGCATCCACTTATACGTCCCGGACGGCGTCGAGCGGCCGATGATCGTCGCATCCGTGTCGCTCTGCGCCGCGGGATCGCCGAGCGAGACCCACCGTGTGAGCGTGTCGGCGTCGGCGACGCGCGCGACCGGCAGGTGCACGCGATTCTTGCCGCGCGAGACGTACACCGTGCCGCCGGCGCGCAGCCGGCCCGCGGGCACGTCGGTGGCGAAGCTGTTGCCGGCCGTGTTGACGAGATTGAATCGCTTGCCGCCGGCGGTCACCCACGCCGTGGCATTCGTCGGCGCGCGTACGCTCACGCGAACGGGTTCGTCGTCGCGCAGCGCGAGTGACGCGCTGGCGGGCGACACGCTCGACGAGTCGACGACGAGCGCTCCGGTGAGCGGAAACTGCAGCGGCGGCGGCAGCACGCGCACGGGCACGATGAGCGATGCGCTGTCGGTGCCGTTGCGTGCGACGAGCACGTATCGCGGCGCGCTGTCGGGCGGCACCGGCAAGAAGCCGAGGAAAGTGCCGTTCGGCGCGACCGGCACCGGCGTGCCGTTGATCGTGAGCGTCGCGTGTCCGTTGCCGACGCTGCCGAAGATGAAATTGGAATCGACCGGCTCGAGCTGATTGCTGTCGGGAAAGACCAGGTTGAGTCGGAGCGGTCCGATGAGTGTTGGAATCGGCGGGAGCGGCGGCGCCTTTCGCGGCGTGATCCCGCGCTCGAACGTGGGAACGGTCGGAGGCGACACGGGCGGCGGCGCCGTTACGACGGGCGCGGGCGTCGGCGTCGACGGCGCGGGTACGGGCGCGCCGTGGCACGACGCGGCGACGATCGCGGCGAGTGTCGCGAACAGAAGAGGAATGGTGCGCATTCGGTGGACAAATGTAGGACGATCGACGGGCATTCGGTTAGTCGCGATTCGTCGTGCAATTCATTGACCATCCCTCCCCCGTCATCCTATATTCGCGCTCCATGCCTGTATTCCGCGACGAGATCCTTCGCGGGGAGCCTGCGTGACCGCGTCGAGAGTCTGTCCGCAGTGCGGCACGGAGTATCCCGCCAACGCACGCTTTTGCGAGACTGACGGTACGGCCCTGCGCAGCGCCGCGCCGAGCGCCGATCTGGTCGGCGCCATCGTCGCCGATCGCTACTGCATTCTGCGCAAGCTCGGCGAAGGCGGCATGGGGCAGGTCTATCTCGCCGAGCACGTCAAGATGGGCCGCAAGAGCGCGCTCAAGGTCCTGCATCCTGGCCTGGTGTCGGATGTCGACGCGATCAGCCGGTTCAATCGCGAAGCAGCGAACGCCAGCCGCATCAATCATCCGAACGTCGCCGCCGTCTACGATTTCGGCGAAACACCGGATGGCTTGATCTACCTGGCCATGGAGTTCGTCGATGGGCCCTCGCTCACGACGCTCATCGCGCAGCAGGGTGCGCTCGCCCCCACCCGCGCCGCGGAGATCGTGCGACAGGCCGCCGACGCACTCGCCGCGGCGCACGACATGGGCATCGTACATCGCGATCTCAAGCCGGACAACATCATGCTCGCGCGCACGCGCAACGGCGGCGATCTGGTGAAGGTCGTCGACTTCGGCATCGCGAAGGCGGCGGGCAACACGGCGCAGAACGTGACGAAGACGGGCCTCGTCGTCGGCACGCCCGCCTACATGAGTCCCGAGCAGCTCGCCGGCGATACGCTCGACGGTCGCAGCGACATCTACTCGCTGGCGCTCGTCGCGTTCAACATGCTCACCGGCACGCTGCCGTTCCCGTCGGAGTCGGCGCAGGAATCGATGATCATGCGTCTCACCGATCAGCCGAAGACGCTCGCCGAGATGCGTCCCGAGGTGGGCTGGCCGGCCGGCGTGCAGGACGTGATGGACCGTGCGCTGCAGCGGTTGGCGCAGGATCGGTATCAATCGGCATCGGAGTTCGGCAACGCGCTCTCCCGCGCGATCGAGCGCATGCCGGAGAGTCGCGCATCGAGCGCACGAACGGTGGTGCTCGACACCGCCGTCGTTCCGCCAACGCGCGTCGCGCCCGAGCCGGCTGCCGCCGGAGTGCGGGCCTCGCAATCGAAGTGGATGCCGGTCGTCGGTTCGATCGCCGCAGCGGCGATCGTCGTGGCGATCACGGCAGTGGCGGCACCGAAGCTCATGCACCGGTCGACGGCCACCAGCGTGCCGCCGGACTCGATCCGGGCGGACACGACGCCACAGAGCAACGCGGCCACGACGGCACAGGCCGCGTCGCCGCACGCTTCGGGCGCGATCGACAGCGCCGCGAGCTCGCATGCGCACGCGCCCGCCGATCCCGTGAAAGTCGCGCCGGTCGATTTTGCCAATCTCGAGCAGCTCGCGAAGGATTCCTTGCGCGCCCGTGGCGCGCTCGACTCGCTGACTGCCGATTCGCTTCGGATCATCAGCCCGGATGACCAAGTTCGGCGGGGAATCGTCCGTTATTGGGCTTTCCTGTCACTTGGAGATGTGATCGACGCCTGTCAGGCACTTACGTCGGTGCGGGACATCGCGGCACGTACGTCGCCACAATCCGGGCTGCAGCGCCACGTTACCGGATATCTGAGTGGCTGTTCCTGAAGGCTTCGAGGTAATGCGCCCCACCCCCACCCGCCCTTACTCCTCTCAATGAGCTCCACGCCCCCTCCGTCAGCAGGCGAGGTGATCGTCCACGTCTGCGGCCGAACCGACGTCGGACGGACGCGCGAGCACAACGAGGACGCCTTCATCATCGCGGACTTCTCGTCCCGCGATGCGGCGGCCCCGACGCCGATTCCGATCGTCGAGCAGCAGCGGTACGCGCTCGGCGCGCGCGGCGCGATGTTCATGGTCGCCGACGGCATGGGCGGCGCCGCCGCGGGCGAGGTCGCCAGCGCCATGGCCGTGGAGATCGTGCTGGGCCGCATGCGCATCGAGTGGCTCGGCGAGCCGTCGGTCAGCGCCGAAGCGTTCATGCGCTCGATCAAGCGCGCCACGCGATCAGCCAACGAGCAGATCCACACCTACGCGACGCGTCACTCCGAGTATCGCGGCATGGGCACCACGGCGACGATCGCCGGCGTGCTCGGCGACACGCTGTATCTCGCGCAGGTCGGCGACAGCCGCGCGTACCTCGTGCGAGACGGCGTCGCGCGGCAGATCACCAAGGATCAGTCGCTGATGCAGAAGTTGATCGAGGCTGGCGAGCTGACCGAAGAGGAAGCGGCGCACAGCGAGCGCCGCAACATCATCCTCCAGGCAATCGGCCCGGAAGCAACGATCAAGGTCGACCTCACGCATCAGCCCATTCGGCGCGGCGACACGCTCGTGCTGTGCAGCGACGGCCTGAGCGGACAGATGTCCGCGCAGGACATCGCGGCGATCGTCACCAGCGGACGCGCGCTGCGTGACGTCTGCGACGCGCTGATCGATCGCGCCAACGCCGCCGGCGGACCGGATAACATCACGGTGATCGTCGCGCAGTTCGACGGGAGCGGGTTGCAGCCGCCGGTGCACGCGGACGAAGTGGGCCATCGCGTGTTCGCGCTGCCGGAAACGGGACAGACGCCGGTCGCCGCGATGGACGTGACGCAGCCCATGCCGGCCGTTCGCAACATGCCGCGGATGAAAACGCCACGGTCCGTCGAGATCGTCGAAGCGCCGCCCGAAGTCGAGGCCGCGACGCCGCCCGCATCGGCGGCCGAAACGGCGACGGTGTCGCCCGCTCGACGCCGCGTGGGACGGCTCGTCGCCGGCGCGCTGCTCGTCCTGCTCGCCGCGGCAGTCGCGTGGCTGGTGCTGCGCCTGACCGGCATCACCGCGCCGTCCGCGCCGGCAACGACCGTTTCGCACGGGGCCACTCCGGCGAGCGCGCCGGCGCCGTGACGCCGCTCGAGCTGCGCATCCTCACCGGAGTGCGGGCCGGCCGGACGCAGACGTTTCAGCAAACTCTCATATCCATCGGACGGGACGCGGGTAGCGATCTGCGGTTCGATCCCGCACGCGACCTCGACGTATCGGCGGCACACGCGGAGATCCGCGGCGGCCCTGGTGGCTACACGATCGCCGACAAGCAGAGCACCAACGGCACGTTCGTGAACGGCGTGCGGCTCACCGGCAGCGCGCCGCATCCATTGCACGATGGCGACGTCATCGCATTCGGCGCCGACGGTCCAACGGTGAAGGTCGGCCTGACGGCGGCTCGGCTGCCGACGGCGCAACGTGTGGCGATGGCCGTACGCGATCAGACGCGCGGGCTCCGGGTGGCGGCGCTCGGGCTGGTGATCGTGGTCGGCGGATTGGCCGCGGCCGGCTTCTGGGCCGGCCACCGCGCGACGTCGGAGCGGGACGCGGAGATCGCGCGATTGATCGCCGCGAACGAGAGCACGTCCCGCCAGCTGAGCGCGGCGCTCGCGCGCGCAGGCGACACGTCGCTCGTCACCGCGTTGCTGCAACGGACGGACAGCCTGCTCACCGCCGCGCAGGCGGCGCACACGAAGTCCGCCACGGCCAGCGTGCGACAGAGTCTCCGCCGCAATCAGACGCTCCAGGAGGCGTTCGGCGCGATGGATCTGCCGGCGATTCACGACGCGAACGATTCGGCGATCGTGCTCATCGCCAGCCAGATCGGCCCTCAGGCGTACGAGGCCACGGGCTTCTGCGTGCGACCGTCGGGACTGATCGTCACCAACCGCCACGTGGTGAGCGACAGCAGCGGGCGCGCCAGCGAGCTGGCGGTGAAGTTCGCCGACACGCCCGAGTGGCGGCATGCGCACGTCGTGCGGCTGTCGGACGACAGCACGACGGATCTCGCGCTGATCCAGGTGGACGAACCAGGCACGTTCCCGATCGTGTCCGGCATCGCCGCGAGCGTCGACGTACGGGTCGGCTCGCCGATCGCGACGCTGGGCTTTCCACTCGGCACCGAGATGCCGATGGGCTCGAGCGGCGCGACGCTGGTGCCGCGCACGTCACTGACGATCGGCAGCGTGAGCAAACTCGTATCGGGCCTCGTGCAGATCGACGCCTTCGCATCGCACGGCTCGAGCGGAAGTCCGGTGTTCGACGCGCATGGCCACGTGATCGGCGTGGTCTGGGGCGGCGCGCCGGGCACGGCGGGACGCATCGTGTTCGCCGCGCCGGCCGACCAGCTCACGGCGCTGCTCGCGGCGCAGCCGTAGGCGTCAGGCGGGTGTGAGCGCGCCGAGGATGCGTGGCCCGCGCGCACCGGTGGCGCGCGGCACGTTGCCGGGGCGCCCCTGCACGTGGAGATACGCGAGCAGTGCGAACGCCACCGCCTCCTTCGCTTCGCCATCGAAATAGCGCTCGGCGAACGCGCGCACCGGAAGCGGCGCGACGGCGCGCTCGAACATCGCCACGAGCGCCGGATTCTTTGCGCCTCCGCCGGACACCAGGACCTCGGCCACCGGCTCGGGCATGAATCGTCGATACGCGTCGGCGATGCTGCGCGCGGTGAGCAGCGTCGCGGTGGCGATGACGTCGTCGTCCGTGCACGCCGGCGATTGCTCGCGGCAGCGCGCGATCAGCCGCTCGACGTACCGCGCGTCGAACAGCTCCCGCCCGGTGGACTTGGGCGGCGGCGCGGCGAAGTACGGCGCCGAGAGCAGCTCGGCCACGACGGCTTCGTTCGCCTGACCGGCCGCCGCGTGTCTGCCGTCGGCGTCGAATTGCAGACCGGGCATGAGCGTTCTCGCAACGGCGTCGATCACCGCGACACCGGGGCCGGTGTCGAACGCGCGCACGCCCTCGAGCACGCCGTTCGGCGGCACGACCGTGACGTTGCCGATGCCGCCGATGTTCTGCAGTGCGCGCCAGCCGTCACCGGCAAACAACAGTGCATCGGCGATCGGGACGAGCGGCGCACCCTGCCCGCCCGCCGCCACGTCGCGCACGCGAAAGTCGCTCACCACGTCGATGCCCGTGCGTTCGGCGATCACCGCCGCCGCACCGAGCTGCCAGGTGGAATGCGGCGGCTCGTGCCAGATGGTCTGGCCGTGCGAGCCGATCGCGCGCACATCGTCGCGCGGTACGCCCGCTTCGGCGAGCACCGCGACCGCCGCATCGGCGAGCCACCCGCCGAGGTCGAACGCCAGCCGGCAGTACTCCTGCGCGGTGCCGGTGGTGAGCGCGGCGCGAAGACGTTCCCGTTGCGAGTCCGTGTACGACGTGCCGACGAACGCCAGAAGCTCGGGAGCGAGCGTCGGCCCGTCGTCCTCGAAGCGCACCGCCGCGGCCGAGATGCCGTCGAGCGACGTGCCGGACATCAGGCCGATGTAGACGCTCACGCCGAGCGCACCGGAGGCGGCGGACGATCGACGACGCGGCGAATGACGCCGCCGCCCTTCTCGAGCGCGCGTTCGGCCTCCGCACGCGACGCGCCGAGGAAGTGCATGACGATCGCCGTCTTCACCGTGCCGCCGCTCTCCTCGAGCAGCGACCGCGCGCGCGTGCGCTCGACGCCGCAGACTTCCATGAGAATTCTCTCACTGCGGTCGCGCAGCTTGTCGTTCGACGCGCGCAGATCGACCATCAGGTTGCCGTACGTCTTGCCGAGGCGGATCATCGCGCCGCTGGTGATCATGTTGAGCACCAGCTTGGTCGCCGTCCCGGCCTTCATGCGCGTGGAGCCGGTGACGACTTCCGGTCCGGTGATCGGCAGCACGAGCAGGTCGACGACGTCCAGCGTCTCCTGCGGCGGCGGCGAGCACGCCACGAGCCCGGTCGTCGCGCCGATGCTGCGCGCGTAGGCGAGCGCGCGGCGCACGTATGGCGTCGTGCCAGACGCCGCGATGCCGATGACGAAATCGCCGGCGCGCACGCCGCGCGCCGACAGATCCTCCACCGCGCCCTCGAGTCGATCCTCGGCGCCTTCCTGCGAGCGCGTGAGCGCCGGCTCACCGCCGGCGATGATGCCCTGCACCATCTCCGGATTGGTGCCGTAGGTGGGCGGACACTCGGACGCGTCGAGCACGCCGAGGCGGCCAGATGTTCCTGCTCCCACATAAAACAGCCGCCCGCCATGCCGAAATGTCGCTTCCGCCTGCTCGATGGCCCGGGCGATGGCCTCCCGCTGTGACGCAACGGCCTCTGGAACTGTCCGATCTTCAGCGGTTATGAGATCTACGATCTCGAGCGGGGTGGCGAGATCGATATCGGCACTGCGTGGATTCCGGCGTTCGGTCAGCCGTGGATCGAGAAACGTCATCGCCGCACAACATACCCGGAGTCGCGCGCGACCCGCAACAACACGAGGGACGTCATGCGTCGTTCAATCGTTGCTCTGCTGCTCGCGGTGACGGCTCCCGCGGTCTTTACCAGCGTGGCATTTGCGCAGTATCCCGGGTCGCGGCCGGGCTTCGGCCAGCAGCCGCAGACGTGGGTCGGACTGTCGGTCGGCTTCATCGACGGCATGACGATCGACGACGGCCAGACCGCCAGCGAGTGGCAGTTCGGCTACAGCACGCAGGTGCGGGCGAGCCTGGAGATGGCGGTGCAAGGCGACATGACCGTCGGCCTCGCCGGCGGCTTCTCGACCGCGCCGCTCGTCTACTCGAGCTACGACGGTTTCGGCGAGTGCGCGTTCTCGTGCACCGGCCACGCCGACATCACGCAGATCCTCGGCACGCTGCGCGGCGGTGGAGGCCTCGGACTCCACGGCATCTACGAGCTCGAAGCCGGCGTGACGGAGTTCTCGAACTTCCGCGAGGACTTCAGCAACGTGCAGCTTCCCCCGAACTCGCGCTGGGATTTCTCGTTTGCGTTCGGCGGCGGCGTCGGCTACGGGCTCGCCGGAATGGGCGAGATCTTCGCCGCCGAGGAGATCGGCACCGTACTGCAGGCGAACAACGACAACAACAACATCCAGGTGAACCCGCCGCGGATCTTTACGACGCGAATCGGGTGGCGGTACGGGTTCTGAACGAAAAACCCCTGCGACCATGTGGCCGCAGGGGTTTTTCAGATCTCGTATTGACGGTCCGGCGAACCGGCCCGCCAATCCTCACACGCGAACCGTCGCCGCCGACGTGAGCTTGACGACGATGCTGCCGCCCTGGTCGATGCAGCCCTGGTAGTTGGCCGTCGCCGCAGCAGTTGCAGCGCCGCCCGCCGCACCCGCCGCCGCGCCGATCACCGCACCCTTCGTGCTCTTGCCTAGGATACGGCCGGCGATCGCGCCGATGCCCGCTCCAATCGCGACCTTCTGGATGTCCTTGCCCTTCGGCTCGTCGCGCACGCGGTTCACCGCGGCCGACTGGACGGTGGCTTCGATCGGATAGGTGTGGCCGCCGAACGTCACCGAGTTCACCGCGAACTCCATCACGACGGCATCATTCGCGTTCTCGCTGCGCTTCAGCTGCGTCACCGTCATGTTGAGCGTCGCGCCGGCCGGAATCATCGCCCCATTCGAGCCGCTCACGCTGTTGGCGATCGTAGCAGTGACGTGATCGCCGACCTTGTTGGTGTTCGTGCAGATCTTCGATGCCGCGTTGGCGCTCAGCGTCGAACCGGCCGGGATCGAGCCCACGGCGCCGCCGCCCGTCGACGACGGATTGCTCCGCGCGCCGGGGTTCGACTGCTCCGTGTTGCCGCTGCGCGTCGTGCGCGTGGTCGGCTCGGTGCGACGCGGTTCCGTGCGCGGCGTCGAGCGTGACGACGTACGCGCGGGCGTACGGGCCGGTGCGCTGGCAGCCGGCGCGCTGGACGACGTCGCGGGAACGTCCTTCAGCTGCGGCTGTGCGGTGGTGTCCGTGCCCGCCATGGCGAGATCGCGGTTCAACGCGCTGTCGGCGCCGAGCGCCGTCGAGTCGGGGCCTTTCTTCGCGTCCGAGCTGCACGCGGCAAGCGCGGCCACTGCGCCAATCATCAGCGATGTTCGAAAGTGACGGCTATATTTCAACATGCGTTTTTCTCCTGATCTGGGCTGAGGGGTGGCAAGGCAACTCCATGGCGTGAGATCGCTGAAGCGGCTCATACCATATTACGGTCCATACCGTCGATCGGTAACATGGGGACTGATCCTCGTGGTCGCGTCGGCGGCGTTTGCGAGCGTCGTGCCGTGGTTCCTCCGGCGCGCCCTGGACGGCATTCGGGCCGGCGCTCCGATCCACTACATCTGGATGCTCGGCGCCGCGATGGTCGGCGTGTCGCTCATCGGCGGCGTCGGCCGGTTCTGGATGCGCGAGCTGCTCAACGGCGTCAGTCGGTGGATCGAATACGACCTGCGCAACGACCTGTTCAAGTCGCTCGAAGGCGCGGACCCGGCGTACTACGGGCGGATGCGCACCGGCGATCTCATGGCGCGCCTGACGAACGATCTCAGCGCCGTGCGCATGGCCGTCGGGCCGGCGATCATGTATTTGACGAACACCATCGCCGGCGGCGCGTTCGCGCTCGCGTTCATGATCTCGATCTCGCCGCGTTTGACGTTGATCGCCGCGGTGCCGATGGCGCTCCTGCCGATGATCGGAATACTCATGGGCCCGCGGATCCACGCGCGCTTCGAGGCCGTGCAGTCGCAGTTCAGCGATCTCACAACGCTGGCGCAGGAGAATCTGGCGGGGGTGCGCATCGTGCGCGCATTCCGGCAGGAATCGGCCGAGATGGACCGGTTCGAGGCGCTGAACGAGGGGTACCTCGAGCGCAACATGCGGCTGGCGCATCTCTATGGCACCATGCAGCCCGGCTTCTCGATCATCGCGGGGCTCGGGATGGTGGCGGTGCTCGGGGTCGGCGGCATGCTCGTCGTGCGCACCACGATCAGTATCGGCAGCTTCGTCGCGTTCGGCATGTACCTCGGCATGTTGACGTGGCCGCTGATCGCCCTCGGGTGGGTGATCAACCTGTTCCAGCGCGGTGCCGCGTCGACGACCCGCCTGCTCGACATTCTCGATTCGCGCTCGTCGCTCGCGGTGCCGGACCATCCGCGGACCCTGCCGCCGGCGCCGGCCGGACGCACGCTCGAGTTTCGGAACGTCGGCTTCTACTACCCCGCCGAATCGGACGCAGATCCGCGCTGGGTGCTGCGCAACATCTCGTTCACTGCGCCAGCGGGCGCGACCTTGGGGGTCGTCGGCGCAACGGCGAGCGGCAAAAGTGCGTTAATGGACCTGGTACCACGTTTGTACGATCCGCAGGAAGGGGAGATCCTGCTCGACGGCGTGCCGATCCGTGAGCTGGACCTGGCGGCGCTGCGGCGTGAGATCGGGTATGTGCCGCAGGAGAGCTTTCTGTTCAGCGATACGATCGGTAGCAATCTCGTGTATGGCACCACGGATGACGCCGCCGGCCCATGGGCGGCGGAGATCGCGCAACTCGCCGAAACGATCAAAGAGTTCCCTGGCGGGTATCAAACGGTTCTGGGCGAACGCGGGATCAATCTCTCGGGCGGCCAGAAGCAGCGCGCCGCACTCGCACGCGCCTTGGCGCGCCGGCCGAGTGTCGTGCTGCTCGACGATGCGCTCTCGGCGGTCGACACGCACACGGAAGCGGAGATCCTCCGATCCCTGCGTGAAGCACTGGCGGGGCGAACGGCCTTGATCGCGTCGCATCGCGTGAGCGCGATTCGCGACGCGACGTGGATCATCGTGCTGGACGAAGGACGGATCGTGGAACAGGGCCGCCATGCGGATCTCATCGTGGCGGGCGGCCGCTATTGGTCGCTGCTCAGCCGGCAGCAGCTGGAAGAATCGATCGAATCGGATGACGGAGACGGAATGGATGGAGCTGAACGGGCGGACGCGGTCAACGCATGAATCGACTTGACGCGCGAACGGAAGCACTGACCTCGGTGAGCACCAGCGACCCGAGAATCTCAGCGCTGGAAAACCAGCTCAAGGAAGCGGCGGTCGAGATTGCCGAGCTGCGGGCGCGCGATGCGCTCAAGACGCAGTTTCTCGCCAACATCTCGCACGACCTGCGCACGCCGCTCACCGCCGTGATCACCCACGCCGAGATCCTGCGCGACGGCATCCTCGGCGAGCTCTCGCCGCGGCAGATGGAGAGCGTGCGCGGCATCATCAGCGGCGGGCGGCAGTTGCTCAATCAGGTCGGCGAGATTCTCGCCTACGCGCGGGGCGCGGCGAATCAGCTCACGGTCGTGCCGTCGCGTTTCGCCATGCGCGACGTGCTCGACCAGGTGAGTGGGCTCAACGAATCGCTGCTCAAGAAGAAGCGCATCTCGCTCACCGTGGAAGCGGACGACGACGTGCCGGTCGTCGACGCGGATCGCGAAAAGATCGCGCACGTCGTCGGCAATCTGCTCGGCAACGCGATCGAGTTCACACCGTCGGAAGGACGCGTGTGGCTGCGCGCGCGGCGGGGCTCGGCGCCCGGCGTGACCGACGGCCCCGAGTCGATCGTCGTCGAAGTGGGCGACAGCGGACCCGGCATCGCGCCCGAGCACCACGATCTGATCTTCCGCGAGTTCGCCCAGGTCGACTCGACGCCGTCGCGGCAGCACCACGGCACCGGACTCGGTCTGACGATCGCGCGCAAGCTCGTCGAGCTGCACGGCGGGAAGATCTGGGTGGAAAGCCAGCTCGGTCAGGGCAGCCGGTTCTTCTTCACCGTGCCGCTTCGGCAACCGGACTGATCACCATTTCGGCCTAGCCCCTCGTGCCCGCGCCGGCGCACGTGCTGATCGTCGAAGACAGCGACGCCGTCGCCTCCGCGATGCGCATTCTCGTCGAGAGCGGCGGACATCGCGTGTCGATCGCGCCCACGATCGCCGACGCGCTGGCGATCGGCACTTCCGATCCCGCGCGGTTGGTGCTCCTCGACGTCACGCTGCCGGATGGCGACGGCCTGGTGCTCGTCCAACCATTGCGCGCGGCCGGTGCGAAGACGGTCATCGCGCTGACCGGCCACGACGACGCCGACACACGGCGGCGTTGTCTCGAGGCAGGCTGCGACGACGTGCTCGTGAAGCCGGTGCCCGCTCGGGAGCTGGTAGCGCGGGTGGACGCATGGACCGGCGGTTGAGCCGCGCCGCGAACTTCGGCGCGGTGGACTTTAGAGAATGCTTTTGAGCCCCGCCGGCGTCCACGCCTGCATCACTCGCGTGATCACCGTCAGATAGTCGGTGATCAGCAGCACGCCGACGATCACGAGCAGCGCGCCGGAGAGTCGCGTCACCCAGATCATGTGCGCGCGCAGGCGCTCGAAGGCCCGAAGGAACCACTCCACCGCGACCGCCGCGATCACGAACGGCACCGCGAGCCCCAGCGAGTAGGCGCCGAGCAGCAGCAGCCCGCGCGACAGCTCGGCCTGCGTCGCGGCGTAGGTGAGAATGCTCGACAGGATCGGACCGATGCACGGCGTCCAGCCAGCGCCGAACGCCACGCCGACGATCACCGTGCCGAGGTAGCCCAGCGGCTTGTCGGTGATGTGCACTCTGCGCTCGCGCGACAAAGCCCCTAGGTTGAAGAGGCCCAGCAGGTAGAGCCCGAACACCAGCACCAGGACGCCGCCGATCCGGCTGATCCACGACCGGTAGGCGACGAGCAGCCGCCCGAGGAGTGTGGCCGATGCGCCGAGCGCGAGGAAGATGAGCGAGAAGCCGAGGACGAACAGGAGGGCGTGCACGAGCGCGACGCGCCGCGCACGCGACACATCCTCGAGCGTCATCCCCGTGATGAACGTGACGTAGCTCGGAATGAGCGGCAACACACAAGGCGAGAGAAAGCTCGCCAGCCCCGCGCCGAACGCGATCGCAATGCCTACGGAGCCAGTCAAGCTCGAGAGAGGCGAGAGGAGAGAGGAGAGAGGACAGAAGCTGCGGCTGCGTGTGCTGCGGCGGTACTTCTCGCTGAAATATCGCGTGTTTCGCCGCGAGCGGCGACCGGATGATGGACGCCGCGGCCTGGTCGTGCTGCAGATCGACGCGCTCTCGTATGTCGAGCTGCGGCGCGGCATCGAACTGGGCTACTGCCCCACCCTCTCGCGCATGGTGCGCGAGGAAGGCTACACGCTGCGCCGCTGGTTCTGCGGCCTGCCGTCCGCCACGCCGTACTGCCAGGCCGGAATCTTCTACGGCGAGAACGAAGGCATTCCCGCATTCCGGTTCTACGACAAGACGCTGCGGCGCGTGATCACGTGCAACACGCCGTCTGGCGTGCAGTACATCCGCGACCGCATTCATGCGCCGGGCGCGCTGGCCGGCGGCTCGAGCTACGTGAACCTGCTCGACGGCGACGCACAGACGGTCGCGCTCACCGTGGCGACGCGCGAGCGCATGTCGGCTTTCCGCCGGCTCGGCGGCTGGCGGCTGGCGATGCTCATCGCGCTGCATCCCATTCGCGTGACGCGCATGATCTTCCAGGGCGCTCTCGAGTGGCTGCGCGAGGAATGGGAACGCGCCGCGGGCGAGCTGGCGCGCAAGCGCACGCACAGCGAAGGGCTGTTTCCGTTCGTGCGCGTGCTCAGCAACGTGATCGTGCGCGAGCTGCAGACGATGGCGATCGTGCTCGACATCTACCTCGGCGTGCCGGTCATCTACAGCACGTACATGCAGTACGACGAGCTGGCACATCACTTTGGGCCGTCGAGCTTCCAGGCGCTGCGCGACTTGCGGCGGACGGACGCGCGCATCCGCGAGATCCGCCGGATGATCGACGGCGCCGCCGGCCGTGCGTACGACCTGGTGATTCTCTCCGACCACGGCATGACGCCGTCGTCGAGCTACCGGGTGCGCTTCGGCGAGACGCTCGGCCGCACGATTACGAAAATTCTCGAGACCGATGCGCGGCGCCGCGGCGACACACCGCTGCGGTCGCTCGAGAGCTTCGCGCCGATGACCGAGTACGCCGACATGGCGCCGCAGGTGATCGCGACGGTCGCGGAAGCGGCGCCGCCGGAACGCCGCGTCTACCGGCGCGCGCTGCGGCGGCTCCGCCACTGGGTGCGCCGCAAGTACACGCTGCGCGGGCTGATTCTCCCGGAAAAGTATCGTGTCGCCGAAGGGCATGAAGTGGTCGTGACCTACAGCTCGTGCCTCGCGCAGCTGTATTTCGTGGATGCTCCGGAGCCCCTCCACCTCACCGACATCGCGCGCGATCCGCGGCGGGCGAATCTCTACCTGGAGCTGTTGCGCCATCCCGGCGTCGGGCTGCTCGCGACGCGCAACGGTCCGTCCGTGCACCTCGAGAGTCCGCTGGGTCGCGCGATCATCACGGACGGCGTGCTGGAAGTGCTCGACGGCCGGAATCCGCTCGAACCGTACGAGTCGAGCGATCTGGTGGTGCGCGCCGTGGAGCATCTCGTGTCACAGGCGCGCGGCGGCGACATCACGATCTTCGGTGCGTACGACGGCTACGAGATCGTGTCGTTCGACGACCAGATCGGCGCGCACGGCGCGGCCGGCGGGAACCAGCTGCATCCGTTCCTCATCGCTCCGGCGGCGCTCGGGCTGGAGGACGCGCGGATCGAGGACGCCAGGGACATTCACAGAACGCTCATGGCGAGGTACGCGATGGCGGAGCGGCGAGGGCGGCCGGGCTCGGACGGGAGCGCCGACGGCGACATCGCGTTCAGCGCGGCGACCTGACCCGCGTGGAGTCGAAATACGATCCTCGGCTGTAATCGAACACGTATCCCGGCTTGAGCACGACGAACAGCGCATTCCGTCCGCCGGACATCGACATCGAGTTGTCATAACAGCCCTTGTACTCGATCTGGTCGACGTGCTCCGGCTTGATCAGCACGAGGAGCGACTCGGGGCTCATCTCGGGCACGCCGCCGAGCGAGACGCGCTCGCCATTGATCCAGAGGTTCTGCACGATCGCGTGCTCGGTACCGACTCTGGGTGGCACGTGCAGCGGTTGCGCGCCGAGCGGTGTCCGGAATCGCGGCGCGGCGGGCGGCGGAGCAAATGCCAGTCTGCCGGTCGACGGCCCCGGCGGCGCCATGCATTTGTCGGGGTCGCCCAGCATCTCGGGCCGGAGCTTGGCCAGAATGTCGAGCCCGTCGAACAGCGGTCGCTTGCTCGCGGCGATGTCCGCCGCCGACAGATGATAGTCGCTCGACAGCACTCGATTCGACTCGCGCACGCGCACCGTGTCGAGCATCGCGACGCCGGCGTTCCGCAGGAGCGTGATGCGGAGATCGGCCGTGTCGCCGGCGGCCAGCGCCAGCGGCCCGGCGACGTCGGCAAAGCCGATCTTGCGAACGAGCACGGTGTAGCTCGTGTCGACGAGGTCGATGGCGAACGCCAGCCGGCCTGCCGAATCGGTCCGCGCGATCCGCACCGGCTCGCGGAGCGCGCGGATGAGCACGAACTGCGCTCCGACAATAGGCGCACCCGCGCTGTCGACGATCGTGGCGCGAATCGTCGCGCGACCGGCGGTCTGGGCGGCGGCGACGCTGGCCGACAACGCAGCGGCAACGACCGCGCTCGCGCACCACCGCGCCAAGCCGGACGAACGCCCGCGCGCACGCATATCAGGCGGCGCTGTCGCTCCGCTTCGAGAGCACGGCCGACAATTCGTCCTGGGTCATTCTCGTCGCTTCCTCGATGTCCCCCGACCGGCGCTGCACGCCGCGCACCACCGCATCGACGGTGAGCAGCGGCGCGTCGGCTTCGGCGACGATCGACGTCTCCCACTTGCCGCGATCGGGGCCTTTCAGGGCGAGGCGGTAGCGGGCGGTGTGGATGGTGAAGCGAGAGGGGAGAGGGGAGAGGGGAGACGGGAGGAACGGCCCAGATGTCGGATTCGAGTTCTCGGACGCGAGTGGCGCGTCTGGTGACTCGACATCTGACATCTGGCCACTGGGCAGTTCCCTCCCCTCTCCCCTCTCCTCTCTCCCCTCTGCTATCACGGCCACCCCGCTCTCCACTCCCCCCTGCCGCATCGGCTGAAAGAAATGGATCTCGGCGATGCGGTCGAGCGGCACCTGCGCGAGAATCGCGTTCAGAAAACGCTCACGCGTCTCGTCGAGCATCGTCATGCCCGCACCGGCGCGGCGGTTTCGCGCGCCCCGGCGTCGCGGCGCGACTCGAGCTCGCGCTCGACGTAGAGCCGCAGGATGTGCATGAAGTCCTGCGCGTTCGTCACGACGCCGAACGCCTGATGCGTGCCGCGGTCCTTGAGCTTGCTCACCACGAACTCCGATGAATCGACGCAGATCGTCGCCAGCTCGCGCATGTTCCCGTCCGGCAGCTGCACGAACGCCGGCAGCATGTTGCCGGTGGCGATCGCGTGCAGCGCCGTGGCGATCAGGATCGCCATCGTCGCCTTGATCGCGTGCTGGCGCATTGCGTCCTGTGCCTCGACCGAATCCGTGATCACGTCCGGCAATGGGCCGTCGTCGCGAATGGAGCCGGTGAGCACGAACGGCACGTTGTGCTTGACGCACGAGTACATGATACCGTCGGTGATGATCCCCTGCTGCACCGCGTTCGCGATCGAGCCCGCGGCGCGCACGCGGTTGATCGCGCGCATGTGCAGCCCGTGGCCGCCCTGCGTGATCTCGCCGGTGTTCGTCATGCCGAGCGTCGTGCCGTAGATCGACGCCTCGATGTCGTGCACGGCGACGGCGTTCCCGGCGAGCAGCGCGCCGACGAAGCCGTTGGAGACGAACCAGCTCATGTCCGTGCGCGCGCGCGAATGCACGAGCGCCGGCCCCGTCACCCAGATCGGATACCCGCCGCGGTCGCGTTCCTCGATGAGCAGCCGCGCCATGTGCTGGTAGTCGATCGGCTTTTCGCGCGACACCTCGCTCGACATGAACGTGAACGCGTCGTCCGTCGCGTTCTCCGGCACGAGCTGGGTCTGCACGTAGATGCCGAGGCTGCCGTCCTCCTTGTCGCCGACGGCAACGAGGTCACCGCGCTTGATGCGGCGCCCTTCGCGCACCCACAGCGTGCCGTCGTTCTCGAGCACGAGGCCCGAGTCCATCCGCGGCTCGCGCGGTACGACCCAGCGGCCCTGAACGCGGACGAACGTCGGCAGATTGGTCGTCGAAAAGAAGCCTTCCGGCAGTACGCCGTCGGCGGGAGCGGGCACGAATCGCGCGTCGGGGACGCCGGCGAATTTCGGCTGCGAAAAATCGGGAGGCGGGAAGGTTGTCACGGCGTGTAATCTCGCCTGTCGCCTGCACGACCGCCACGCCCGCTACTCCTCGCGCAAGGAGTCCATCGGGTCGATGTGGGCCGCGCGGAGCGCCGGCAGATACGCGGCGACGAATGCGACCGCCGCGAGCACCGCCATTGCCGCCGCCAGCACCCTCGGATCGGTCGCCCGCAACCCGTACAGGAACGACGACAGGAGCCGCGTCGTCCCCAACGCGAGCCCGGTGCCCACCAGCAGTCCGATGATCACCATCACGCTCACCTCGCCCATCACCATGCGCGCGACGCGGTGCTGGCCGGCGCCGAGTGCCATGCGAATACCGATCTCGCTGCGTCGGCGAGCCACGTTGTACGACATCACGCCGTACAAGCCGAGCATCGCGAGGAAGAGCGCGAGACCGCCGAACCCGGCCGACAGCATCGCGAGCAGCGTCTCCTGCTTCATCGAGTCGGCGATCTGCGTCGTGAAGACGACGAACGATTCCGTGGTCCGCGGCTCGACTTCGCCCAGCGCGGCCTTGATCGCCGCTTCAAGCGACGTGGCGCTCCCGCTCGCGCGAGCCACCACGCGCACATTGGTGGACGGCGCGGAATCCTGCGACATCGCGAGATAGACGGTCGGCTGCGGTGTCTCGCGCAACGACTGGTACTTCGCGTCCTTCGCGAGTCCGACGATCCGAAGCTCGGGACTCTGCCGATTTCCTTCCTGCATTCGGAACGTGCGGCCGAGGACCTCGCGCGTCTTGAAGAACTTGAGCGCCATCGCTTCGTTGACGATGGCGACGCGCTGGCTCGTTGGCCGGTCGGCGCCATTGAAGTCGCGGCCAGCGACGATCGGCGTTCCCATCGTGCCGAAATATCCGTCGCTGACTTCGTTGAACCACGACAGATCGTCCTCCTCCGACTTCGCCGTGTACCCCGGAACGATCATGTCCTCGTTCCACTGTACCCCGCCGAGCGGCGTGAGCGCGGAGAGACTCGCCGCCTCCATGCCCGGAATGGCGCGCAGCCGCGCCAGCGTTTGCCGCTGCAGCGCATGCAATGCGTCAGGCGATCGGTCGCCCTTCTGATCGATCGTCGCGACCAGAATTCGCTGTGGACGGAAGCCGAGGTCCTGGGTGGCCAGGGCCCGGAAGGTCGCGAGCAGCAAACCGGCTCCGACGAGCAGCGTGAGTGAAACGGCGATCTGCGCCACGACGAGCATCTTGCTCGTCGACAGCGGCCCGCGGCCGCCGCCCATGACCGCGCCGCGCGCGTTCGCCTTGAGCGCCCCACTCGGCTGCACGCGCGCGGCCCGCCACGCCGGCGCCAGCCCGAACGTGAGTCCGGTCAGCAGCGCGACCGCGACACCGAATGCGAGAACGCGATTGTCGATTGAGAGATCGAGAAAGATCGGCGTGCCGGCGGGCGACAGGAACGCCACGAGCGCGTGCGCGCCCCAGCGCGCGAGCAGGAGCCCGAGCAGCGACCCCGCCACCGACAGCGCGAGGCTTTCCGTGAGCAGCTGCCGGATGATGCGGCCGCGGCCGGCGCCGATCGCGACGCGCACCGCCATCTCGCGCTGTCGCGTCGCGGCACGGGCCAGCAGCAGATTGGCCACGTTCGCGCAGGCGATGATGAGCACGAGCGCGGCGATGACCATGAGCGCGAATAGCGCGGTCTTGTACTGGTCCCGGAGATTGGAGATGCCGCGCGCGGCCGGCTGGACACCGAACGCGCTGCGGCGATAGTTCTGCTGCATGTCGGCGCGCCAGTTCGGAGGAACCGTCGCCTCATACACGCCCGGCGCAATCGAGCTCAGGCCGGCGAGCACCTGGGCTTCGCCGAGGCCGGGCTTCGGCCGCCCGATGACGCGAAGCCACCACGTGCTGCGGCCATCGAGATACCCGCCACCGCCGTGAACGACCGGGTCGGTGCAAATCGGCGCGAAGATCTGCGTCGACAGCCCCACGGTCAGTCCGGTGAACGACGGCGGCGCGACGCCGACCACGGTGAACGGGTGGCCGCTCAGCTTCAGCGACCGGCCGACGGCGCGCGGATCGCCGCCGAACTGGGATTGCCAGAATCCATATGAGAGGACTGCAACGTCCGGGCAGCCGCGATAGTCGTCGGCGGTGGACAGCAGCCGCCCGGCCGCCGGCACGAGGCCGAGTCCGTGAAAGAAATCGCCGCTGACGAGCGTGCCGACCGCCTGCCGAACCTCGCCGGCCGAGCTGAGATCGTACGCGGCATTCCCGAACGTGAAGACGGACGAAAACACCGTCTGATGATCGCGGAGCTGCTCCCAGATCGGATTGGTGAAGATCGGACCGCTTTCGCCGCGCGTCACCTCGAGCAACTGCTCCGGGTGGCTCACGGGGAGCCCCCGCAGCATCACGGCATCGATCAACGTGAAGATCGCCGCATTCGCACCGATGCCGAGCCCCAGCGACAGTATCGCGACGACCGTCAGCGCCGGGTTGTGGCGCATCGAACGGAGCGCGTACCGCAGATCGCAACCGAGCGATGCCAGCCAGACGACGATGTCGACGTCGCGCGCGCGCTCCTTCTGGCCGGCGTAGTTGCCGAACCGGCGCCGCGCTTCGAGCTCGGCCAGCCCGCGATGCATTCCCGCGGCCACGAGTTCGTCGGTGCGCTCGGCGAGATGGAACCGCAGCTCGCGATCGAGATCGCGCGAATGACGATTGGAGCGGAGCAGGTTGAGCAGACGGCGGAGCCACGACATGGCGAATCCCTCCCGACTTCGGTGGATTATGCGTAGCGGAGGACGCGTCGAACGCCTTCGGTGAGTCTGGCCCAGCTCTCCTGTTCCGCGGCGAGCTGCTTGCGACCGCTGGCCGTGATCGAATAGAAGCGGGCGTCGCGGTTCTTCTCCGTGACGCCCCAGTTTCCGCGCACCCACCCCGCCTGCTCCATGCGATGGAGCGCCGGATACAGCGAGCCTTCCTCGACGCGCAGCAGCTCGGCCGACGTCTGCTGGATGCGCGCGGTAATGGCGTAGCCGTGCAGCGGCCCGCGCGCGTCGAGCGTCTTGAGCACGAGGAGTTCGAGGGTGCCCTGCAACTTGTCGTTTCTGGAGCTTGGCATGTGTCGGGGCCGAGGCGAAAGGCAGAGCAAGCTAGGTATAACTAGCTATGGCTCGCAGGCCCGATTGTCAAGAATGAAGACGTCAGCCGGCTCACGAGCCGGCTCCTCGAGGTGTGGACGCCCCGAGCCTGCGCGACTCGAGCTCCAGTCGAGAGTCGCGCGGCGGGAGCTCGGAGCTGGCCGCTGCAGCTACGGACGGGAGCGGAGCGGTGAGCACTGAGCACGCGCATCATCAGCGCACCTCAAAGCTCACCGCTCCGTCCGTTCGACGTACGCGCCGCTGCAGACTCCTACGCTCCCACCTGTTGACTCTCGACTGGGCCTCGCCGTGCGCAGGCTCGGGACCTACACGCCAGTACTGGCCGGCCCGAGTGCGGTGCAGCTCACCATCCTACAACAACGCGACCGGATCACGATCGAACGTCACCCGCAGCTCACCCGACTTGGGCACCGGGAACCGCTCGACGAAGTACCGGCCGAGTCGCGTCAGCTCGGTCGGGTGCTCGCTCTTGATCAGGAGATGCCAGCGCCAGCGGTTCTTGATCCGCTCCACCGGACAGGGCGCCGGGCCGATCACGCGCACGCCGTCCATCGGCCGTTTGCGCAGCAACGTCTGCAGCCAGCTCGCCGCCGCCGTCGCCAGCTGCTCCGTGCCGGCCTCCGTCGTGCCGCTGAACACGACGTTGGCCAGTCGCACGAGCGGTGGATACGCCGGCGCTTCCCGCCCGTCGAGCTCCTGGCGCACGAACGTGGAGTAGTCGTGCGCCACCGCGCAGCGCACGGCGTGATGATCCGGCACGCGGGTCTGAATCAGCACGCGCCCGCCCTTCGGCCCGCGACCCGCGCGCCCCGCCACCTGACTCAGAAGCTGGAAGCAGCGTTCCGACGCGCGGAAGTCCGGCAGGTTGATGCCGACGTCCGCATCGATGACGCCGACGAGCGTCACGTTCGGAAAGTCCAGACCCTTGGCGATCATCTGCGTGCCGAGCAGGATGTCGACTTCGCCGCGGCCGACGCGGTCGAGGATCTCGGCGTGCGCCCACTTGCCGCTCGTCGTGTCGACGTCCATGCGGGCGATGCGCGCGCTCGGAAAGCGGTCGGCGAGCAGGCGCTCGACCTGCTGCGTGCCCAGTCCGCGCTGGCGCAGCAGCACGCCGCGACAGCGCGGACAAACGGTGCGCGGCGCTTCGGCGTGCTGGCAGTAGTGACAGACCAGCCGCTCCGGCGTGCGATGATACGTCAGCGTAATCGAGCAGTTGGGACACGTCGCCACGTCGCCGCACTCGCCGCACTGAATGAACGACGCGTAGCCGCGGCGATTGAGTAGCAGGATGCTCTGCTCGCCGGCGCGCAATCGCTCCGACAGCGCCGATTCGAGCGGTTCGCTGACGACGGAGCGCAGCCAATCCGTGGCGTCGGCCGCGCGCCTGCGCGCGGCGGGTTCTCGACGGTCGATCACTTCGACCTTCGGCAGCGTTGCCTGGCCGACGCGTTCCGGCAGCGTGAGCAGCGCGTACTTGCCCGTGCGCGCATTCACCCAGCTCTCCAGACTCGGCGTCGCGCTGCCGAGCACGACGATCGCGCCCTCGGCGCGCGCGCGCACGATCGCCACCTCGCGCGCGTGATAGCGCGGCGACTCGCCCTGCTTGTAGCTGGACTCGTGCTCCTCGTCGACGACGATCGCGCCGAGGTTGCGCAGCGGCGCAAACACCGCCGACCGCGCGCCGACGGCGATCTGCTTGCGTCCGTCGCGCAGGGCGAGCCATTCGTCATAGCGCTCGCCATCGCTCAATGCACTGTGCAGGACGGCGATCCGATCGCCGAACACGGCGCGGAATCGGTCGACCGTCTGCGGGGTGAGCGCGATCTCCGGCACGAGCACAATGGCCGTGCGACCTTCCTCGAGCACCACGCGTCGAAGCAGCTCGATGTACACGAGCGTCTTGCCGCTGCCCGTCACGCCGTGGAGCAGAAACACGTCGCCGGGTCGGCCGCCGTCGATCGTCTCGATGGCCTCGCGCTGCGCGTCGGACGGTTCGTGCGCGGCCGGCTCCTGCATGGCTCGCCAGGCGAACGGATCGCGCGACACGATCTCCGCCTCCACGGTGATCAGCCCGCGCGCGATCAGGCCGCGCAATACCGACGGCGAAAAGCTCATGCGCTCGGTGAGGTGCTCCACCGGCGCACGCCCGCCGAGCGACTCGATCAGCTCGAAGACGACGCGCTGCTGCGGCGCGCGCGCGAAGATGCGGTCGCGATGCAATAGCGACGGCAGATCGCGGCGCAGCGACGCAACGCGCCGCGTGAGGCGGGCGGGCGCCGGCGCGCTGTGCGACAGCAGCGCAGCGGGCAGCACGCAGCGCAAGGCGACGCCGAGCGGCACGACGTAGTACGACGCCATCCACTCGCACAGCGCGAGCATCCCGCTCGAGACCACCGGCTCGTCGTCGGGAAGCTCGAGGACGCGTTTCAGCTTGATGGTGGCAACCGGCTCCGCGACGCCGACGATCACACCCATCTGCCGCCGATTCCGGAACGGTACCACCGCGCGCATGCCCGGCCGCGCGCGGGCGGCGTCGGCGTCGTCGACCTCGTAGGTGAAATTGCGGAACAGCGGCAGCGGCAGCGCGACGGAGACGAGCACGACCGCAATCTAGCCGTTGGCCGACCACCCCGGCGCGTCCGGCGCGCCGCTCGAAGCCGGAATGGCGAGCGGCAGATGCACCGAGAACGTGGTGCCTTCACCGAACACGCTCGCGACGCTCACGCGCCCGCCGAGCTGCTGCGTCAGCCGGCGCGTGATGCTCAAGCCCAGACCCGTGCCGCCGACCGATCGCGTGCGCGATTGATCGAGCTGCCGAAAGTCTTCCCAGATCGTGTCGAGCTCCTCGGGCTTGATGCCGACGCCGGTGTCCGCCACGTCGATGCGTACGCAATCACCCTCGCCGCGCACCGAGAGCGCGACCGTGCCCTGATTGGTGAACTTGACGGCGTTCGACAGCAGGTTGAGGAGGATCTGCTTGACCTTGGTCTTGTCGGATTCGATGCGCGGGCAGGCCGCATCCACGTCGGTGGTGAACGAGAGACTCTTCGTCGCCACCATCGGCTCGACCTGCTGCGCGACTTCGCCGATCAGATCCGACAGCGCCACCGGCTCGACGTTCACCGGCATCTTGCCCGCTTCGATCTTGGCGAGATCGAGGATGTCGTTGATGAGCGACAACAAGTGCTGTGCGGCAGTGCGGCTGCGCAGGACGTAGTTCAGCTGCGCATCGTTGAGCGCGCCGGCCAGTCCGTCCACGAGCAGCGCCGAATAGCCGATCACCGCGTTGAGCGGCGTGCGCAGCTCGTGCGACATGCTGGCGAGAAAATCGGACTTGAGCTTGTTCGCCTTCGCCAGCTCCACGGACTGCCAGACGAGCCGCTCGTTCTGTTGCTCGAGGTCCGCCGTGGCCGCGTCGATGCGCTCCTCCAGCTCGCCGTTGAGCTGCTTGAGCGCCTCGTACAATCGCTCGTTCTCAGCCTGCTGCGTGAGATCGTGCAAGGCGCAGACGATGGCGATCGCTTCGCCGCGCTCGTTGCGGATCTTGCCGGAGACGACTTCCACCGGCAGCGCGGCGCCGGTCTCCGGGTGCGTGAGGCGCATGCGCTCGCGACGCCGCCGATCGCTCGTGATCGCGAATTCAGAGATGAATGATGTGACTTTCGTGTCGTTCTGACGAAGCGCGAGCGCAGCACGGTGGCTCTGCGGCTCGCCGCGCGACCCGTGAAACAGCCGCTCGGCCTCGTCGTTCATCAGAATGACGTTCGCCGCCACGTCGGTGACGAGAATCGGGTCGGCGACGTTCTCGAGGATCAGGTTGAGCCGGTCGCGCTCCTCAGTGACGACGATCTCCGCCTGACGCACCCGCTGCACCTGACGCTCGAGCTCCGCCGACGCGCCGCGCAGATCGGTGACGTCGCGCAGCACCGAGAGCACGGCATCTTCGCCGCCGACGCGCTCCTGGAGCGAATGGGTGAGCACCTCGAACAAGAGATCGTGGCCCTCGACCGGATCGACGAGGTTCAGCTCGCGCGCGCCATTCGAGGTGGCGCCGGCGATCGTCGCGTGCGACAGATAGGAGCTGAACAGGAGGTTGTTGATCTCGACCGCGCCGCGCCGGCCCGTGGAATCGTCGTCGCTGACGAACAGCAGATGCTCGGCGCGCTTGTTGTGCAGGACGATGTCGTTCGACGAGTCGGTGATCACCACCGGATCGGGGAGCGAATCGACCATCTGCTGGTAACGGCTGCGCTCCTGGCTCACACGCTCGAGCGCGCGCTCGGCGTCGAGGTGCGCGACGACGCGATGCAGCACCGGGCCGGCGAACATCGCCAGCGATGCGAGCTCCTGAATCGTCGAATCGTCGAGCACCGTGTCGAGCACGACGAGACCGCCGGGGGCGCCGCTGAACGGGCGATCCTGCAGCGGCACCAGCCGCGCGCCGGCCGGCCCGAGGACTTCCGCGGCGTACGCCTCGGGCCAGATGGCCGGCGCGCCGCGGTAGTGCGGGCGCGCCATGGGCAGCACCGTCCACGTGTCGAACGGGATGCGCGCCCGGGCCGTGGCATCCACCGCGCTGACGATCGGCGTCAGCGACAGCGTCGCGACCATCCATGGATGCATGCGGTCGCCGATCGACAGCTCGATGAGATTTGTCTCATCCTGGCTCACCTGCGCCGCCAGCTCGAGCTGCTCTTCGTCGGCGTCGAACCGGAAGAGCAGGCCGCGCGTGGCGCGGCTCGCCGCAAGGAAATCGCTGACGAGAAAGGTGGCGGCTGCTTCGAGATCGGGAGCTTCGGCGAGCGCCGACAGCAGCGCGAGACGACCCCGCTCGTTCGGGTTCAGTCGGCCTTCTCCAGCTTGAGCTTGATGTTCACGAAGTTGTACGGCGGCCACGGCCCCGAGTACTTGAACGCCAGCACATCCTCGTACTTCCGGCTCGTCTCCTTCACCCGCTCGTCGAACGCCTGCTCCTGCGCCCGGTCCACCAGAAACGCCGCATTCAGGATCATCCGATCCCCGATCGGCTTGTTCGACCGGCTCGCCACCGCCACCGGCTTCAACGCGTCGTGAATGTCCGCCACGTACCGCGTCCCGATCTCCTCCAGCGCGCTCTCGATCAGCCGCCCCAGCTGCATCCGCGCAAAATACGTCGAGCTCGTCGTGTGCCGGCTGATCTCGTCCTTCAGTCGCCGGATCTCGTCGTTCTCCCGCTCCAGGTTCGCCACCACCTTGTCCCGGTCCCACAACACCTTCAACCCGAACTCGATCTTGTCCTGCATCTTGTCCAGCACGTCGCTGAACGCCTGATACGTCGAGCGGAGGAGCTCCGTGACGTCCTCCTCCGAGCGAAACACCGTCCCAAAGGACATCGGAATCACCGTGTGCTCCCGCATCACGGTCTCGTTCACGAACTCGTGCGCCAGGACGTTGTCCCGCGTCGGGTCGTAGATCACGATCGGCGTGTCGCTCACCACCGCGGCCAGGTCCTGGTAGGCCACCGTGAACACCCGCTGCCCCCCGCCGATCCCGATCGCGCCAAAATCCCGCGACCGATCGCTCCGCACGATGCAGTACACGTACTTGCCGCCGTC
>Ga0070680_100000189_pt1 | contig 39692 bp, 39 predicted proteins | sample KBSC73BmetaG_FD_64672 | JGI IMG/M metagenome (GOLD analysis project Ga0070680, IMG submission 64672) | Corn rhizosphere microbial communities from Kellogg Biological Station, Michigan, USA - KBS C7-3B metaG | ecosystem: Host-associated > Plants > Roots > Rhizosphere | place: USA: Michigan...
CAGCGTCAGAACGGCACTCGCGTCGCGAGGAGCCCTTCGCCGTTGCCGCGACCCGACAAGGTGCGGCAGAACTCCACCGCGTCGAGCTGCAGCTCGGGTCCGTCCGCACCGAAGCCCCAGCTGCCTCCGGCAGGGCCGGTGAGGGTGAGCCGGCAGGGCGACCCGTGCCGCTGCGCCCACTCGGCCACGACGTCGGCCACGAGAACGCCGTCGTGCTCCGGCGTCAGCGTCATCGGGCGGCCGGTCGCCGCCGCGATGTCGCTGCGGTGCATCCAGGGGTCGCGGGTGAGGATCACGTCGGTCAGGTAGCCCATGGTCCACGTCTCGGTCACGGTGCCGGTCTCGTCGAGGGGCTGCTCCTGCGGCATCGGTCGGCGGCGCAGCAACCCCGGCATCATGCGGCGGCCACGAACCGCCTTCGGCCCAAAGGCCGCCAGACGCGCCACGACGTCGGATGGCGAGCGGTGCCGGTGCTTGTCGACCTGCAGCGCGGTGAGCCGGTCGATGAACACCCCACCGGCTGCGGCCGCGGCCCCCGTCTGCCGACGTGCCTCCAGGGGCGACGCGGCCATCTCCGCCATGCCGAGGACGTGGCACGCCATGGCGTGCACGTCCCACTCCGGACAGGCTGTAGGGGCGCGCCAGTCGTCGTCGGTCAGCTCGCGGAGCTGGTCGGCCAGCCGCGCGTACTCGGTGCGCGCCAAGCGCATCGCCACCGCGCGGTCGAGAGCCGGGCGGCGCGGCGGCGGAACCTGCCGCCCGGCCGTCGACGTGCTCATGCCCTCACGCCCCCACGAGATCGTCGTGAGCCGGCAGTGGCTGGGCCGCGACCGCGGCCTCCCCGCAACCGAAGCGGTGCTCGTAGGCGTCGGCGAGTGCGCGCAGCAGCGTCGAGCAGTCACCGTCGTACGACGAGCCGTGCATGATGGCCAGCCGCTGCGGGTCGAGATCGGCGAGCCGCCGGTAGGTGGCCGGCACCGCAGGTCCCAGCGAGGTCTGGTGGAAGAGCTCCTCCGCGGCGATCGCGGCGTCGAAGAGGTCATCTCCGGTGATCGCCGGCCCGTCCCCGATCTGCGTCACCAGATCGCCGCAGAACAAGGTGCCCGACTCCTGCTCGAAGAACAGGTGCGACTCCCAGTTGTGCGGCACGTGCGGCGTCGCGACCTCGAGCATCCGGCAGGCGAACGACGCGCCGCCGATGTCGAGCACCTCGCCGTCCTGGAGCGGGCGCGGGGCTCGACTGAGCTGGTCCTCGAGCGACAGCATGCAGCCGAGTGCGCCGTGCGCGACCTGCGCGTGCGGTGCCACCTCGAGGAACTCGTCGACCGCTCCGCACTCGTCGGCCTCGAGATGTGCGAACGCGATCCAGCGCAGCCGCTCGACCGGCATGACGGTCTCGATCGCCTCGCGCACAAGGGGAAACAGCCCTCGCATGCCGGTGTGGTAGAGCAGCGGCTCCTCCGCGTCGACCAGGAACTGGTTGAACGTGAAGCCTCCTGGTGCGACTTCCGGGACGCAGGTGGAGATGCGGTAGATGCGATCAGCGATCTGATCGACGCGAGCGTTCACGGGTGGCCCTCCTTCGGGGCACGGATGTGGGTCCGGCGCCGTAGTAGCGCGCGAACATGGCGACCATCGCGGGAAGCGCGGCGACGAACCGCCCCCGCTCGAAGTCCTCGTCTGGTGCGTTCGCCAGCTGCTGGCTGACGACGCCGGCAATCAAGACCGTCCAGTCGCGCTGCACGACGTCGAGGGAGACGTCGGTGCGCAGCAGCCCGCGGTCCCTCATCGCGGCGAACCGCTCACTGCTGAGCGTGACGAGCTCGGTGGCCGGTGCATAGGCCGACGGCGACGGCTCGAACCCCGGCACCGGCCGCCAGAACAGCAGCTGCGAGTACGCCGGATGCTCGATCGTCCAGCGGACGAAGACGCGCGCAGCGTCGAGCAGGATCTCCTCCATCGACGCATCACGACTCGCCAGGTCGGCCGTCTTCGTGCGCACCTGCGTGACGAGCAGCCGGGCACCGCGCTCGAAGAGCGCGTCGTACAACGCGTGCTTGCTCGGGAAGTAGACGTAGAGCGACGGCGGCCGGATGCCCATGCGCCGGGCGACCTCGCCGACGGACAGCCCGGCGACCCCCTGCTCGGCCATCACTTCGATGGCGACGTCGAGAACCTCCTCGATCGTCTCCAGGCGCCGCCGCTGACGGCGATCCAGGGGCACCGGCTCCGTTGCCATGACGCGAGAGCATGTCCTAATACCATTAGGAAGTCAAGAGGTGGGTAAGCAGGAGGTCGAGCATTTCGTCGAAGTGCTTGACGGGTGGCAACCACCGGCATAGACCGAGGCGGTGTCCATGCCAGCGCCGGCCGAGCACCTGCCTGCCGCCGGCACCGGCATCGCACTGTCGGTCGACAGGCTGACCAAGCAGTTCGGGACGCGGCTGGCGTTCAGCGACGTGACGTTCGAAGTCGGCCAGGGCGAGGTCTTCGGCTTCCTGGGTCCCAACGGCGCGGGCAAGACGACGACGGTGCGGACGCTCGGCACGCTGATCGCCCCCACGTCGGGCACGGCCACCGTGGCAGGCCTGGCGCTGCACCCGGACAACGGCGTCGAGATCCGGCGGCGCATCTCGATCATGCCGGAGTCGCCCGGGCTCTACTCGCGGCTCAGCGTCGTCGACAACCTGACCTGCTTCGCCGACCTCTACGAGGTCGCCCACCCGCGCGAGCGCATCGACCGGGCGCTGCACGTGGTCAAGCTGACCGACCGGGCGAGCGACCCGTGCGGCAGCCTGTCGAAGGGGCTGCGCCAACGGGTCGCGCTTGCTCGCGCGCTGCTCAACGAACCGCAGATCCTCTTCCTCGACGAGCCGACCTCGGGGCTCGACCCGGCCGCCGCCCGCGACGTGCACGACCTGGTCGACGACCTGCGCCGCCAGGGCGTCACCATCTTCCTCACGACGCACCGCCTCGAGGAGGCCGAGCGCCTCTGCGACCGGGTCGCGATCCTCAACACGACCCTGCGCACCATCGGGCGCCCCGACGAGCTGCGTGACCGGCTGTTCGCCAAGACGCTCACCGTGCGCACGCTCGCGCCGCTCGACGCGCCCGAGCACGTCCTGTCCGGGCTGCCGGGCGTCGAGGGGTGGCAGGCGGACGGCTCTTCGGCGTACGTCCTCACCGTCTCCGACGCGAACCTCGCAGCTCCCGCCGTGACCCGCGCGCTGGTCGCGGCCGGTGCCGACGTGCTGTCCATCGCCGAGGCCCGGCGGTCGCTCGAGGACGTCTACCTCGAGCTGCTCGACCAGGACGGAGCGACCACGCCATGACCATGAGCCGGCGGCGGATCGGCGCAGTGTTCTTCAAGGAGCTGCGGGAGTACCGCCACAACGGCAACGTCGTCTCCGCCATGGCGATCCTGCCGCTGGTGTTCGTCATCCAGCCGGTCGTGCAGGTCTTCACGCTGCCGTCTGGGGCGTCGGTGCCGCTGCGGCACGAGCACTCGCTGCTGTACATGCTGGCGATCCCGGTCCTCGTCCCCGCGGCCATGGCCTCCTACGCCGTCGTCGGCGAGCGGCTGCAGGCGACGCTGGAGCCGATCCTGGCCACCCCGATCCGCCGCGAAGAGCTGCTGATCGGCAAGGCGCTGGCAGCGTTCGTGCCGTCGGTCGCGGTGTCCTACCTCGTCTTCGGCCTGTACGTCGCCATCGTCGAGCTCTTCGCCCGACCCGAAGTCGCCTCGGCGGTCGTCCGCGGTGGTGACCTCGCGGCCCAGCTGGTGTTCACGCCGCTGCTGGTCTCGTGGTCCATCTGGGTGGGCATCGCGGTGTCCGCCCGCACCAGCGATCCGCGCACCGCCGGCCAGCTGTCGATCCTCGCCAGCCTGCCTGCCGTTGCGGTCACGTCGCTGGTCGCCTTCAACGTGATCCCGCCATCGTTGCGGGTCGCCGTCGCCTTCGGCATCGCGCTGATCGTGCTGAACCGGTTGGGTGCCCGGCTCGCCGCCACGGTGTTCGACCGCGAGCGCCTCATCACCAGCGTGAAGTAGCCGCCGGCCGCCGCCGCTGCTGATACGGCCGAGCCGACACGCCGATGCCGTTTGTCCGGTCTATGCCGCTTTACGGCATACTGCGGCCCCGTGCGAGTTTCACAGCATGCCGTCGAGCCATGCCCCCAGACCGTCCCGTCCGTCTCTCGAGCCCGGCCCGGCGCCCGCCCGCCGCGCCGCGTCCTGCCGCTGGCACTGCTCGCGGTCGCGCTGGCGTTCGTCAGCGTGCTCGCGACGATGCCGTCGGCCCATGCGGCCACCGACCTGCGCGGCTACCTGATCGGCCGCATCAACCAGGTCCGCGTCGCATCGGGGCTCCCGGCGCTCGCCGAGCGCGCCGAGCTCGACGCCTTCGCGCAGCAGCACACGCAGCGGATGGCCGCGGCCGGCACGCTGTTCCACGACGCGGCCGACCCGACCAACGCGATGAGGTGGGCGCAGAACGTCGGCTACGGCGACTGCCCCTGCTCGGTCGAGCACGCCTTCGAGCTGTCGGCGAGCCACATCGCCAACATCCTCGACAGGGGGTTCCGCGAGGTCGGCGTAGGGCTCGTGCAGGACCGCCACGGCTACTGGTGGATCACCGAGCAGTTCGCCGGCTGAGGGCAGCGGGCCTACCGCGCGGCGCAGGCGATCGGCCGCGGGTCGGCGGTCGGCGTCGAGATCGGCGATGCCGTCGGCTCGATGTACACGACTCTCCTCAGGCGGGGTGGGTGACGGGCAGCGGCGCGTGCGCCGGGGGCAGGCTGTCGTAGAGGTCGGCCACCAGGTCCGAGCGCAGGCCGGCGCAGGCCGGGTCGTCCCACATGTTGCGCTGCTGGTGCGGGTCGGCCTCGAGGTCGTAGAGCTCACCCTCGGACCCGTCGTACTCCACCGTGCTCTGCGGCCCCATCGGATGGGACACGTCGAGGTCGAGCAGTTTGGCGATCATCGGGTCGACGTCGGCAAGCCACCGCTCGAAGCCGTTGGGCTGGTTCTTGGTGCTCGGCTCGTAGACGGTGCAGAGGAAGCCGTCGCGCACGATCGAGCGCAGGTGGAAGCCGTAGCCGGGCAGCTGGCTGTCCCACTCGCACAGCACCCGTTCGCGCCCGGAACCCGGGGCGGTCGGTAGCGAGCAGCCCTGCACCCAGTCCGGCACAGGCACGCCTGCGATCTCGCAGAAGGTCGGCGCCAGGTCGAGGTGGCCGACCGGCTCAGGGACGTCCGCCGGCGCCATGCCCGCCGACGGCGCCGGGCGCCACACCAGCGGCACCCGCATCAGCGCGTCGACGTGGAACGGCCCCTTGAAGAGCATGCCGAAGTCGCCCTGCATCTCGCCGTGATCGGTGGTGAACACCACGTCGGTGTCGTCGGCCCAACCGCGCGCGGCCACCCGGTCGAGCACCCTGCCCACCGCCTCGTCGATGAGCTCGTTCATGACATGCGTCTTCGCGTTGACCTCGCGGATCATGTCGTCGGACAGCCGCTGCGGCCGGTAGTTGCCCGGGCCGCCCTCGAGGTTGAGCCAGCTTCCCTCCCAGCAGGCCAGCCAGTGCGCCGGTTTCTGCGCGAGCAGCTTCGCGATGGCGTCGCCCGAGCCCGGGTGGCCCGGCGGCAGGTCGAGGTCGTGCCAGTCGACCCGGCCGAGCTCGCAGGCGGGCGGATCCCACGGGTGGTGCGGGTCGGGGAACGACATCCAGCAGAACCAGTCGTCGTCGGCAGGAAGCGAGTCGAGCCAGGCGATCGTGCGGTCGGCGACCCAGTCGGTGTGGTACCACTCGCGCGGGATCGGGTTGATCTTCGTCTCCGGCGCGCCGGTGTCTCCACCGCCCTTGCCGCTCAGCACTGCGACGTAGGAGTCGAGGTGCTCGGGGTGCTCCTTGGCCAGCCACGTGCCGTAGTGCCAGAACGGGCTCGACCCGTGCATCGCCATCTCGATGTGCTCGAACCCGCGGTGCGGCCCGTAGGAGTCCTCGCGGGCGAGCGCGTTCTCCCGGTACTCGCCGCGCGGGTCGAGCGCCGGCTCGAAGTGCGCCTTGCCGAGCAGTGCCGTGCGGTAGCCCGCCTGCTCGTGCAGCCAGCCGGCGATGCTCGGCGCGTCGTCGGGCAGGGCTATCCCGTTGGCGACGACGCCGTGGGTCCGCACGTACTGCCCGGTGAGCATCGTCGAGCGCGCCGGCGTGCAGACGGTGTTCTGGTTGTAGGCGCGCCGGTAGTTGATGCCCTCGGCGGCGAGCCGGTCGACGACCGGCGTGCGGGCGATGGCGCCGCCGTTGCAGCCGAGCGCGTCGTAGCGCTGCTGGTCGGTCGTGATGAAGAGGATCTTGCGGCCCACGGCGCCACCCTCCAGAGAAGTTGCCCGTAGTGTGCAACGACGCTCGTCGCGCCGGAGCCGGCGACGCTGCCCGACGACACTCTGGACGGGCTGCCGAGCTAGGCCGTCGTCGTCGCCACCGGTGGCAGATCGCTGGCGCAGAAGCGGCACTTCGTCGCCTCGACCGGCAGGTCGCCCGACAGGCACGCCGGGCACGTGCGCACCGGCGGCGGGTCGCCGAAGACCGTTATGCCGCGGCGCTTCTGGATCAGCCGGTAGGGGGCGATGATCGCGAAGTAGACGACCGCCATGAAGATGAGGAAGTAGATGATCGCGGAGATGAACGCACCGAGATTGAGGAAGGTGCCGTTACCACCGCCGGTCCGCAGCTGCCAGCCGAGCCCCGGACCCTTCGTCCCCTGAGCCGCGGCGATCAGCGGGTTGATGATGTTGGTCGTGAACGCGTTGATCAGCGTGCTGAACGCCAGCGCGACGACCAGTCCGACGGCGACCACGATGACGTCACCACGCATGAAGAAGTTCTTGAACCCACGCAGCATGACTCGGCTCCTTCCAGCCGGCGCGTAGATCACGACGGCCGCACGCTACAACCGGACCCGTCGTACGCATAGGCATCAACGCGCAACGGTCACACTGGGGTGTGAGCAGCGTCGGCGCGGAGCAGCAGACCGCAGCCCGGCGTACGACGAAACCCCTCGACTGGGGGCTGGTCGGCGCGATCGTCCTGGCGGCGATCAACCTGCGCACCGCGGTGACCAGCGTGGGCCCGTTGCTCGACGATCTCGAGCACAGCATCGGGCTGTCGAGCGGCCTCGCCGGGCTGCTCACGACGCTGCCGGTGATCTGCTTCGCCGGGCTGGGGTGGGTGACCCCGCGGATGGCCAACCGGCTCGGTGCGGCGCGCACGCTGACCGCGGCCCTCGCCTTGATGACGGCCGGCCTGGTCCTGCGGGTGCTGGTCGGCGACGCGCTGCTCTTCCTGCTGTTCAGCGTGCCCGCGCTGGCCGGCGGCGCGATGGGCAACGTGTTGCTGCCGGCCATGGTCAAGCGTCATTTCCCGACCCGGGTGGGCCCGGTCACGGCGGCCTACACCACGGCGCTGGCCGTCGGCACCACGGTCGCGGCGGCCGCGGTCGTGCCGATCGCGTCGATCGGGGGCGCGCGCAGCTGGCGGGTCGGCCTCGGTTCGTGGGCGGCCCTGTCGGCACTCGCCGTCGTCGTCTGGCTCGCCCGTCGTCCCTCGCGCGACGCGACGGTCGGTGACGCGCCGGCCCACGCGTGGCTGCTACGAGACAGCCGCACCGCCTGGGCGATGGCGCTGTTCTTCGGCGCTCAGTCGATGCAGGCCTACATCGCCTTCGGCTGGTTCGCGAACTTCTTCCAGGAGCAGGCGGGGTTCTCCTCCGCGCGCGCCGGCCTGCTCGTGGCGTTCCTGTCGGCACTGTCGATCCCGATGTCGATGGCGGTGCCCGCGGTGGCCGCGCGGGTGCGGTCCCAGCGCAGCCTCGTGATCCTCTTCGTCGCCTGCTACGTCGCGGCGTACGTCGGAATGCTGGCGGCACCCGCAGCAGGAGCCTGGGCGTGGGCGCTGCTGGCCGGGGTCGGCGGTGGCGCGTTCCCGTTCGCGCTGACGCTGATCGGTCTGCGCAGCCGCGGGCCGGCGGTGACCGGCGCGCTGTCGGCGTTCACCCAGAGCATCGGCTACTCGATCGCAGCGATCGGCCCGCTGCTGGTCGGTGTGCTGCACGGAGCGACCGGCGGCTGGAACGCGCCGTTCGTCCTGATGTTCGCCGATCTGGTGCTGCTCGCCGGCGCCGGCTGGGTGGTCGCCGCACCGCGCTTCGTCGACGACGAGGTGGTGCTCGGACCGGTCGTGGAGACCGGCGTCGCTACGTAGCATGTCGCGGGTGAGCGCCCCGACGATCGCCCGCGAGCTGGAGCACGGTTTCGAGCGGCACCGGATCGAGCTGCGCGCCTACTGCTATCGCATGCTGGCCTCTCCGTTCGATGCCGAGGACGCCGTGCAGGACACGTTCATCCGGGCGTGGCGGGGCTACGACGGCTTCGAGCAGCGGTCGACGCTGCGGTCGTGGCTCTACCGCATCGCCACCAACGTCTGCCTCGACATGCTGCGCAGCCGCGACCGGCGGGCCCGGCCCATGGACCTGGGCCCGGCCGGCGAGCCGGTGGCGGAGAACCTGCACGAACGGCCGGAGACGACCTGGCTGGAGCCGATCCCGGACGGCCTCGTCATGACCGCCGAGGCCGACCCGGCCGACCTGGCCGTCACCCGCGACAGCGTCCGGCTGGCGCTCGTCGCCGCGCTGCAGCACCTGCCACCGCGGCAGCGCGCGATGCTCATCCTCTGCGAGGTCCTCCAGTGGAAGGCCGCCGAAGCAGCCGAGCTGCTCGACACCACTGTGGCCTCGGTCAACAGCGGGCTGCAGCGGGCCCGCGCCACTCTCGCCGCCGACGTACCTCAGCAGTCGGTCGATGATCTGGGCGAGGCCGACCGGGAGCTGCTCGCCCGCTACGTGCGGGCGTTCGAGGCCTACGACGTCGGCGCGCTGACCGAGCTGATCCACGCCGACGCCACCCAGTCGATGCCCCCCTACGACCTGTGGCTGTCCGGCCGCGACGACATCTTCACCTGGTGGTTCGGGCCGGGCATCGCCTGCCGCGGCTCACGGGTCGTCACCGCGCCCCGGGCCAACGGCGCCCCGGCGTTCGGGCAGTACAAGCCGGACCCCGCCGGTGGCTACGCGCCGTGGGCGCTGCAGGTCCTCGACCTGCGCGACGGTGCGATCGGTGAGCTGACGTTCTTCCTCGACACCGCACGGCTGTTCCCGCTCTTCGGGCTGCCGCCGCGGCTCGACGCCTGACCCGACGAAACTGGTCGACCGCGGACCGATGACTTCTGTCGGTCCCCGCCGTCAGGATGAGCGAGACACGTCACGGGAAGGACGCGCATGAGCGGAGTCAGAGTCCTGGTCGGCACGCGAAAGGGCGCCTTCGTGCTCACCGCCGACGGGAAGCGCACCGACTGGGAGATCACCGGTCCGCACTTCGGCGGCTGGGAGATCTACCACGCCAAGGGTTCGCCGGTCGATCCCGACCGGATCTACCTGTCGCAGTCGACCGGGTGGTTCGGGCAGCTCGTCCAGCGCTCCGACGACGGTGGGCGCACCTGGACACCGGTCGGCAACGAGTTCCGCTACGAGGGCGTGCCCGGCACGCACCAGTGGTACGACGGGACACCCCATCCCTGGGAGTTCGCTCGCGTCTGGCACCTGGAGCCGTCGCTGACCGATCCCGACACCGTCTTCGCCGGGGTGGAGGACGCCGCGCTCTTCCGCAGCACCGACGGCGGCGGCTCGTGGCAGGAGCTGCCCGGCCTGCGCGGGCACGGTTCCGGCCCGCACTGGCAGCCCGGCGCCGGCGGCATGTGCCTGCACACGATCATCCTCGACCCGGCCGACGCCCAACGGATGTTCATCGCGATCTCGGCCGCGGGCGCGTTCCGCACCGACGACGGCGGCGGCTCGTGGCTGCCGATCAACCGCGGCCTGCACTCCGACGGGCTCCCCGACCCCGACGCCGAGGTCGGCCACTGCGTCCACCACATCGCGATGCACCCGTCCCGCCCGGGCACGCTGTTCATGCAGAAGCACTGGGACGTCATGCGCAGCGACGACGGCGGCGACAGCTGGCGCGAGGTCAGCGGCGACCTGCCGACCGACTTCGGCTTCGTCATCGACGTGCACGCCCACGAGCCCGAGACGCTCTACGTGGTGCCGATCAAGAGCGACTCCGAGCACTACCCGCTCGACGGCGCGCTGCGAGTGTTCCGCAGCCGCAGCGGTGGCCACGAGTGGGAGCCGTTGACCAAGGGCCTGCCGCAGCAGCACTGCTACGTCAACGTGCTGCGCGACGCGATGGCGGTCGACACGCTCGACGACGGCGGCGTCTACTTCGGCACGACCGGCGGCCAGGTCTACGCCTCGGCCGACGGGGGCGACAGCTGGGCGCCGATCGTCAACAGCCTGCCGCCGGTGCTGTCGATCGAGGTGCAGACGCTGCCGTGAGCCGATGATCCGGGTCGTGCTTCCCTCGCACCTGCGCCGGCTGGCCGGCGTCGGCGGCGAGGTGGCGCTCCAGGTCGACGAACCCGTGACCCAGCGCGCCGTGCTCGACGCGCTGGAGCAGCACTACCCGGTGCTGCGCGGCACGATCCGCGACCACGACGGGTCCCGACGGCGAGCGTTCGTGCGGTTCTTCGCCTGCGAGCAGGACCTGTCGCACGCCTCGCCCGACGACCCCTTGCCCGCCGAGGTGGTCAGCGGCCGCGAACCGTTCCTCGTCGTCGGAGCCATGGCCGGCGGCTGACCCCTGCTCTCCCCCGGGCGCCGGCCGCCGTGGCCGGGCAGGTCCCGGATCCGACGCTGGCATACCGTTCTGAGCGTGCTGGGACAGTCCGACGCGGAGGTCGCCGCCCGGCTGCGCGTCGCCGTCGGGCGGCTCATCCGCTACCTGCGCCACCACGCCGTCGAGCAGCTGACGGTGTCTCAGCTGTCGGCACTCGCAACGTTGGGCAACGGGCCGCTGCGGCTCGGCGAGCTGGCCGCCGCCGAGAACATCTCACCCTCGACGCTCACCCGGATCGTCGCGTCGCTCGAGGAGCGCGGGCTGGTGGCCCGACGGCAGGACGCCGACGACCGACGGGTCATCTGGACGGAGCTGACCGCGACGGGCACCGACCTGCTGGAGCGGATGCGGCAGGAACGAACGCTCTACCTGGCGCGACGGGTGGCGGCACTCGACGCGCCCGACCGCGCCGCCCTGGAAACCGCCTTGCCGGTGCTGGAAGCGCTCGCGTCGGAGACCGAGCCCTGAGGCGTCGCGAGCACGACGACGCGCGACTCGTCGAGGTCGATGACCCGCGGCTGCGCGGGCACCGGTGCCGGCAGCGCGCGTGGCTCCCCCTCCTGAGCGGCCACCACCGGTGACGTGTCGAGCAGCGCGATGCCGGTGACCGCGAGAGCCGCGGCGAGCAGCTCGCCGAGCAGCGCCTGCGGCGAGGTGACGATCGGCTCGTTGAAGACGGTGACGCCGACGGCGACACCGACGATCGGCTGCACCGCTTGCAGCACCGGCAGGCTGACCGCGATCGACCCGCTGTGGAACGCGCGCTGGCTCAAGGTGAAGCCGACCAGCGCGACGACGCTCATGACCCATGGCTGCCAGGTGATGACCGTGGCAACGCCGCGGCTCTCGAAAAGCTCGGTCGTGGCCTTCATCAGCGGCGCCATGGTGGCGAACGTCACCGCTGCCGCCCCGGCGAGCAGGCTCGTGCGCGGCACCGACCCTTGTGCCCGGCCGGCCGCGATCGTCAGAGCGCCGACGATGAAGGCCATCGTCGGCAGCAGGGTGAGCCAACCGGTCGTGCTCGCCTGGTCGGCCCCGCCGCGCGGCGACGCGGACAGCAGGAAGATGCCGATGCCGCCGGCAACCATCAAAGCGGCGCCCATCTCGCGCAGGCCGATCCGCCGGCGGTGCACCCGGGCGGCAAGCACGAGCGCGAACGGCAGCTCGAAGACCAGCAGCGGCTGCACGAGCGTCAGCGGTCCGTTCGCCAGCGCGAGCGCCTGCCAGCCATAGGCGGACGAGGCGACCGCGAGCCCGCCGAGCCAGCGCCGCCGACGCATCAGCGCCTTGATCAGACGCCGGGTGTCGCCTGCTTCGACGAGCTGCGCCTCGCGCTGCTGCAGCACGCTGCCGACCGCGAAGCTGAGCCCCGCGAGCAGCGCACCGGCGATGGCGAGCGACCTCATCGTCGTTCAGCGCCCCTCGACGTCCTGGCCCCGCCGTCGTACGCCGGAGCGGGCCCGGCGGGTGCGGCCGGCGCGGCACCCACCGGCGGCGCGCCGGGCAGCGTGGCGGCGCCGGTTTCCACCGGAGCGTCCTGGCCGTGGACGTACTTGGCGCCGCGCGCGAGCGAGGCCGCCGCGCCGATCAGCGACATGATGATCGCCATCGTGAAGACGACCACCAGGCCGTGGTGGAACGGGCCGGACATCAGGTGCGGGAAGAACTCCTTGCCGGTCAGCACGTGCACCTGCGCGGACGACAGGTGCTGCAGGACGCCGGAGGGTCCGAGCAGGCTCTGGATCGGGTTGTAGCCGAGGAACGCGGCGAACAGGCTGCCAACGGGAGGCAGGTTGGCCACCTGGTGCGCCGCGTGCGACGGCACGCCCTGCGCGGTCAGGCCCGCGTAGAGCGACGAGGGCAGGCTGCTCGCCAGTCCGACGATCATTAGGGAGAAGAACAGCCCGATCGACAGCACCATTCCGGAGTTCTGGAACGTCGCACGCATGCCGTTGGCGGCACCGCGCTGCGTCGCAGGCACGGAATTCATGATGGCGGCTGCATTGGGCGCTGCAAAGAGTCCGGACCCCAGCCCGCTGGCCGCGATAAGCACCGCGAACTGCCAGAAGGCGAAGTCGGTCGGCAACAGCAACAAACCGCCGAAAGCGGCCGCGACCACCACAAGCCCGCCCGTGGCGAAGGCGCGCGCGCCGAACCGGTCGGACAGCCAGCCGGACACCGGCCCGGCGACCAGGAACCCCGTCGTCAGCGGCAGCAGGTAGATGCCCGCCCACAGCGGCGTGTCGACGTAGTTGTAGCCGTGCAGCGGCAGCCAGATGCCCTGCAGCCAGATGATCAGCATGAACTGCAACCCGCCCCGGGCGATGGCGTTGAGCCACTGGGCGGCGTTGCCGGCGGCGAAGGCCCGGTTACGGAACAGCCGCAGGTCGAACATCGGGTCGGTCACGCGGCTCTCGACGACCACGAAGACGACGAGCATCGCGGTGCCGCCGATGAGACCGGCAAGCACCCACGGATCGAGCCAGCCCATGTCGCGGCCGCCGTACGGCTCGATGCCGTAGGTGATCGCCGCGAGGATCGCGATCAGCCCGACCGCCAGGGTGATGTTGCCCCACCAGTCGATGCGCGCGTGGGTGCGGGTGCCGACCTCGCGCAGGCTCTTGTAGGCCCAGATCGTGCCGAGCACGCCGAACGGCACCGACACGAAGAACACCGACCGCCAGGCGACCTCCGAGAGCAGGCCGCCCATGATCAGACCGATGAACGAGCCGGCGATGCCGGCCACCATGTTGATGCCGAGCGCGAACCCGCGCTGCTCCACCCGCCACGCGTCGGTGATGATCGCCGTGGAGTTCGCCATGAGCATCGCGCCGCCGATGCCCTGCAGCACCCGCCAGCCGATCAGCCAGAGCGCGCCGCTCGCGCCGAGCAGGGGGTCGACCGCCAGCAGCACGGAGGCCAGGGCGAACACCGCGAAGCCCGCGTTGTACATCCGCACCCGGCCGTAGATGTCACCGAGGCGGCCCAGCGTCACGACCAGGACGGCGCTGACGAGCAGGTAGCCCATCAGCATCCAGAGCAGGTAGCTCGAGTTGCTCGGCTGCAACGGGTCGAGGTGGACGCCGCGGAAGATCGCCGGCAGCGAGATCAGCACGATCGACCCGTTGATGGTCGCCATCAGCATGCCGAGCGTCGTGTTGGTCAGGGCGACCCACTTGTAGCGCTCGTGATCGTGGCCCCCCGCCTGCTGCACGGCTGCTGTGGGCGCGGTCGTCATGCATGCCCTCCCGGTGCACGTCGCTGGCCCCATTGAGACCACAATAGTTGCGTAGGGCGAACCATTCGTCCTACGAGGATGTTCCCTCGTGCCTGTCGTTCCCGGCGGCGTACGCCGAAAAATCTTGCTCACCACGCGCGACGTTCGGTGGGGACGGCCGTTAGCCGGTCGTCAGCGGGGGGCGCCACGACAGGAGGTCTTGATGAAGCGGTTCGCTGCACTCGCACTCACGGTCGGCGCACTCGGCGTGTCCGGTGCTGTCATCGCCCCCGCGGCGTTCGCCGCCACCAGCGGCTCCGCCTGCGTCACCTACAGCATCAACATCAACGACCAGGGCCAGAGCGGCACGGAGTGCCTGCCCGCCCTGCCAGCGCCGAGCCTGCCCTGACATAGAGCCCCGGCTTCACGGCCGGTTGTCTCGAGAGGGTCCTGACCTGCGGGGGGTCGGGGCCCTCTCGCTTGTCCCGCGGCTCTCAGGCGGCTAGCGACCGTCGCGGATGTGGCGCAGCCAGTCGGCCGCGGCAGCGAAGTCGGCGTCGGAGGTGGCCCGCTGCAGCCGCGGCGGCAGCCCGTCGGCCCGCGGGTAGGAGCCGAGGAACCGCACCTCGGCGCAGACCCGCCGCAGCGCCGACAGCGCCTCGCCGACCCGGGCATCGGCGACGTGCCCTTCGCAGTCGATCGAGAAGAAGTAACGACCGAGCGCGCTGCCCGTGGGCCGCGACTCGATGCGGGTCAGGTTGACCCCGCGTACGGCGAACTCGGTCAGGATCTCCAGCAGCGCGCCCGGGTGGTCGTCGGCGATGAACGCCACCACCGTCGACCGGTCGGCGCCGGTCGGTCCGGGCGGCGGCCCGGGCGGCGTCACGAGCACGAACCGCGTGACCGCATCGGGGTTGTCGTGGATCTCGTCGGCGAGGATCTCGAGCCCGTAGCGGTCGGCGGCCAGCGGCGCCGAGATCGCGGCATCGGCCTCGCCGGCGGCGACCGCACGGGCGCCGTCAGCAGTGCTCGCCGCCGGGATGAAGCTGATGCCGGGGAGGGTGCGGCGCAGCCAGCCGCGTACCTGGGCCTCGGCGTGCGGGATCGTCGTGACGGTCTTGACCGCGTCCAGCGTCGTACCGGCTCGCGCCAGCAGCGCGAACGACACCGGCAGCAGGACCTCGCGAGCGATCCGCAGCGGCGGCTCGTCGGCCAGCTCGTCGAGCGTGGTGGGGACCGAACCCTCGACGGAGTTCTCCAGGGGGACCATCGCCGCATCGGCCTCGCCGGAGCGGACGGCGTCGAGCGCGTCGGCTACCGACGGGCAGGGCACCATTTCGCTGCCCGCAGACTCCGGCGCCGCCCGCAGCGCCGCCTCGCTGAACGTCCCCTCGGGCCCGAGGTAGGTCAGCCGCACCAGGGACGCCGTGGCACTAGGACCGCGCCGGCGCGGGCCGGTCGACGCGGTTGGCGGCGTGGGCTCCGGCACGGCGGCCTCGGGCGTCGCGCGGCAGCCGGCCGCTCATCGCGGCCTCGATCGCCTGGGACTCCTCGGGTGACAGCGCCTGCTCGCTCGCACCCGCCTTCACGCCCTTCGCGTAGGTGCGGGTCTCGCTGCGTCCGTTGATCGACGTGAGTACGACGCCGTCACCGGCGTCATCGAGCAGCGCCGCGGAGAACGACAGCCGCCCGCCCATGTCGCCGAAGGCGTCGTAACGCACGACCGAGACGTGCCGGAGCGCGTCGGCCAGGTCGCCGCGGGCGCGGTCGACATCGCCGCGCGCGGCCGTGATCTCCTGGCGCAGCGCGGCCACCTCGGCCTCCTGCCGGTGCAGCGCGTCGAGCACCGTCTCGCGACCGCTCGGCCCGTCGAGGACGGCGAACCGGCGGCGCAGCCGGCCCACCCGCAGCTGGGCGACGAGGCCGAGGACCAGCCCGAGCCCCCCGGCCCCGGCCGCCGAGAGCGCCAGCAGGTCGAGGGTGTGGCGGTCCAGGGGGAGCACGGCGACCAGCGTATCCGCCGGTCAGTCGCGAGCGACGTCAACGAGAAAGGAGACCGATCCGACGACCGCGCCGGCCGCGTCGCGCACCGCCGACGAGGCGCAGTCGAAGGTCACCAGCCGTCCGTCTCCGCGCCGGATCCGCAACAGTCCCCGCATGAGCCCGCGCGACCGCAGGACCAGCAACGGTCCGAGCCGGTCGGCGTAGTCACCCGGCAGGTCCTGCTCGTCGAAGTCGACCAGGTGCAGCACGTCGAGCAGCCAGTGCCCCAGGACGTCCTCGGCGACGTAGCCGAGCTGCTCGGCGGCGTGCGCCGAGATGGCGCGGATCACGCCCGTCCCGTCGAGCAGGAAGCAGGCGTCGGCCTCGGCCGCCGAGACGGCGTCCGCCCAGGCGCCGAACGGATCCGGCGCCACGCCGCCCGCAGCCGCCGGCCCGGCGGGTTCCACGGAGGAGCCCGTGTCTGCCTGGTCGGGCAGCACGATCGGGTCGGAGCCGAGCGGGCGCAGCCGCAAGACCATGGACACCACGCCGCCCCCACCCTCTCGGTCCGGTGACCGAGTGTTACCAGACGGTAACTATATGCGTCAAGCGCCCCGGTCGGTCATCGAATAGCGCAATTTGGCCATCATGTTCTCCGCGCGCGGCACGATGCCACTCTCGTCGAACAGCTCCTGCGCCCGCTCGACGAACTGCTCGGGCTCCCACCGCGAGCCGCCGTTCTCGATCGCCGCCACCGAGGTGAACGGCCGGTAGATCTCCACTGCGTCTCCCTGGACCCCGAAAACCTTGCCCGAGATACCGGCCGCGGCGTCGGAGCAGAGGAACGTCACGAACGGCGCGACGTTGTCGGGGTGCCAGAAGTCGAAGCCGCCCGACTGGCCCTGCGGGATCTCGCCGTAGGCGCCCTCGGTCATCCGGGTGCGGGCGGCCGGCGCGATCGCGTTGCAGGTGACGCCGTACTTCGCCATCTCCTGCGCGACGATCGTCGAGAACGCCGCGATGCCCGCCTTGGCCGCGCCGTAGTTGGCCTGGCCGAAGTTGCCGAGCAGCCCGGACGTCGAGGCCGTGCAGACGATGTGCCCGGGGCGGCTCTCCGCCTTCCAGTAGTCGCACGCGAAGTGCGTCGGCGCGTAGTGGCCGCGCAGGTGCACCTTGATGACGGCGTCCCACTCCTCGGGGGTCATCTTGACCAGCGTGCGGTCGCGCAGGATGCCGGCGTTGTTGACCAGCGCGTCGAGGGCGCCGAACTCGTCGATCGCCTGGCGCACCAGCGCCTCGGCCGCCTCGGCGTCGCTGCAGTCCCCGGTGTTGAGCACCGCCTGGCCCCCGGCCGACTTGATCTCCTCGACGACCGCGCCGCCGACCTCCGCGTCGAGCTCGCTGACCACGACGCTGGCGCCCTGCCGGGCGAGCTCGATCGCCTCACCGCGCCCGATGCCGCGCCCCGCACCTGTGACGATCGCCACCTTGCCGTCCATGAGTCCCATGCGGCTGACTGTAATAACGGCCGGACGCCGCGGCGTCGCCGGTGCGCCGAGCGGGCATACCGATGAAATGGAGATCAGCCGTCGCGAGCGCTTCCTGCAGCTGTCGCGCATCTACGCGCTGCACACCGCTCCTCTCGAGACCCTCGGCGAGGACCCCCGGCGGCAGCACGATCCCGACCTCGCCGCACTGAAGGTCCGCCTCGAGGACGACTGGCTGGCCGAGCTCGACCAGGCGATCGCCGACGACGAGCTCAACCCGGCTCTCGGCGGCCGGGCGGCCACCGACGACGTCGTCGCGACGATGCGCCGGCTCGCCGCGCGCGACCGGCTGCCAGAGATCTACCGCTGGCTGGCCGAGGAGGCCGACCGCGACCAGCTCGTGCGTTTCCTCGCCGTCGAGGGTGGCCCCGACGCCGGCTTCGACGACCTCGTCTCCGCGTGCCAGCTCGGGCTGCGCGGCGCGGCGAAGGTGGCGCTCGCGGTCAACTACTGGGACGAGATGGGCCACGGCGATCCGGCCGCGGTGCACACCGTCCTGCACGACCGGCTCGTGCGCGCGCTCGACATCGACGAGGTGCCGGCGGCCGATCAGCCGGAGTCCGCGCTTGCCCGCACGGCGTTCTGCGGGCTGCTCGCGACCAACCGCTGGCTGCAGCCGGAGATGCTCGGGGCGCTCGGCCTCGTCGAGCTGCAGGCCGGTCCCCGTTGCCGGCTGGTGCTGCACGCCTTCGACCGGCTCCAGGTGCCGGCCGAGGCCTACCCCTTCTACGAGGTGCACGCCGAGGTCGACCCGACCCACGGCAAGGACTGGCTGGAGAAGGCGATCGCGCCCTACATCGACGAGCACCCGCACTGGGCGGCGCGCGTCCTGCGCGGGGCGCTGTGGCGCAGCGCGGTCAACGCGGCATTCCTCGACGACGTCTCCGCCGACCTGATGCCCGCGCAGCAACGCGCGGCGTGACCGCTCCAGGCTCGCTAGCGTCTGGGCGGTGCAGCGGGTCGACACCGAGGTGGGACGGCTGCGGACGGTGCTGCTGCACCGGCCGGGCCCGGAGCTGCGACGGCTGACCCCCCGCAACAGCAGCGACCTGCTCTTCGACGCGCTGCCCTGGGTCGAGCGCGCGCAGGAGGAGCACGACGCCTTTGCGGCGGCCCTGCGGGCGTACGACGTCGAGGTGCTCTACCTCTACGACCTGCTGGTCGAGACGCTCGCCGTGCCGGCGGCCCGGCGGGCGCTGGTCAGCGGCGCCGTCGCCGATGTGCACCTGGGGCCGGCGCTGGCCGAGGCCGTGCAGGAGCACCTGGAGCTGCTGCCGGCGGCGGCGCTCGCTGACGCCCTTGTCGGCGGGGTCGCGCACGAGGAGGTCCCCGGCAACCCCGCCGGGTTGGCCTACCGGTTGATGGGGCGCCACGACTTCGTCGTACCTCCGCTGCCGAACCTGTTGTTCACCCGCGACTCGTCGGTATGGATCGGCGGGCGGGTGGCCATCGCCAGCCCGTCGCTGCCGGCGCGCCGGCGCGAGGTCGAGATCACCTCGGCGATCTACACCCACCACCCGCGGTTCGCCGGCACGCCGCAGCTGTACTGGCCCGGCGGGCCGGGACTCGAGGGCGGCGACGTACTGCTGCTGGCACCGGGCGTCGTGGCGATCGGCGTCGGCCAGCGCACGACGCCCGCAGGCGCGGAGGTGCTGGCAGCGCTGCTGCTCACCGAGGGGCTGGCCCACAGCGTGCTCGCGGTGCCGATCACGCAGGAGCGCGCCACCATGCACCTCGACACCGTCTGCACGATGGTCGACGTCGACCGGGTGGTGATGTACCCGCCCTTCGCCGACACGCTGGTCGCCTACCCGTTGTCGTGGACGGGCGACGAGGTCCACGTCGGGTCGGCGGCGCCGTTCCTGGCCGCGGCGGCCGAGGCCATGGGAATCGCCGCCCTGCGCGTGATCGACACCGGGCTCGACCCGGTCACCGCAGAGCGCGAGCAGTGGGACGACGGCAACAACACCCTCGCGCTCGCACCGCGCCTGTGCGTGGCCTACGAGAGAAACACCGAGACCAACGCCAGGCTGCGCGACGCCGGCATCGAGGTGATCGCGACAAGCGGCAGCGAGCTCGGCAGCGGTCGCGGCGGGCCGCGCTGCATGTCGTGCCCGATCCACCGGGAACCGGTGAGCTGACCGCACGAGCCCGAGCGCCGCCGACGGGGGATACAACGGCGCTCGGGTGCATCCAGCGTAGTGCCGCCTCCCTGCAGTGGGGAGCGTCGAGTCAGCCGGCCAGGCGGGATCCCCGATGCCGCAGCGACAGGCGTGCCCAGACGGTCGTGCCCCCCGGTTGGCGGCGAACCCCCCAGGCGTCGGCGAGCGACTCGACGATCGCCAGCCCGCGCCCGCCGAGCGCCATGCCGGCCACCGGCCGCACGCCGGGGCTCGCCCGACGCCGCTGGAGCCGGGGCTCGGTGTCGGCGCCGCCGTCGGTGACCTGCATGAGAATCCCGTCGCCGTCGACGTCCCACATCACCCGGACGCCGCCGTCGGGCAGCGGCCGCGCATGCCGAAGCGCGTTGCCGACGAGCTCCCCGGCGATGATCACCGCGTCGTCGAGCACCGCCGAGGACAGGCCAACGGCTCGCAGCTCCTCGCAGAGCCGGTGCCGCACCGCCGCCGCGCTCGCGTAGTCGTGGGGGACCAGCAGCGCGCCCGTCGTACCCACCTCCCGCGCCCCCCGGGAGCGCCTGACGCATCTCCTGCCCCACTGTGCCCGCGATCCGACCCGCCGAAAACCGGACACGCCGGAACCTTGCGTCAGTAAACCTGCGGCTACTCGCCGCGGCCGAGCTGCCGGAGCACCTGGCCCGGGCGATCCGTGATGATCGCGTCGACGCCGAGCCCGAGCACGAACTCCACGTCATCCGGCTCGTTGACGGTCCAGACGTGGACCCGGTGGCCGAGCGCCTGCGCACGCTCCACGAACTGCGGCTGCAGGCGCAGCGCCGCGAGGGAGGGGCCGGCGATCGTCACCCGCGGCGGTAGCGAGCCGTCGCGGTGGCGCACCGGCACCCGGCGCATGAGCAGCACGGTCGCCACCTCGGGCGCGAGCACGTGGATGCGGCGCAGGCTGCTCGACGCGAAGCTCATGACGCGGACCGCGGCCCATCCGTCGGGTAGCGGCCGCTCCAGACCATGCCGACGCAGCACCTCGGCGAGGCGCAGCTCGACCAGGCCGGCGTAGCGGGTGGGGTGCTTGGTCTCGATCGCGATCTGGACCGGTCGGCCGCAGGAGGTGACGACCTCCAGCAACCGCTCGAGGGTGAGTACGCCGTGCCGGTCGAGGTCGGGCTCCTCGTCCTCGGCCACCAGCATCGGGTCGAGCCGGCGCCGCCGGCCGGCCGCGAAGTCGAGCTGGGCCAGGTCGGCGAGCTCCAGTGTCGAGACCACCCCCCGGCCGCTGGACGTGCGGTCGACGCGGCGGTCGTGCACGCACACCAGCACGCCGTCACGGGTGAGCCGCACGTCGCACTCGACCGCGTCGGCGCCCCCGGCGATCGCCAACTCGTAGGCCTCGAGCGTGTGCTCCGGCGCCACCGAGGAGGCGCCACGGTGCGCGACCACCTGAGGGTGGGGAAGCGGCGGGCGCACGCAGCGATCGTTGCATCGCGTGCGGGCCGTCACCCAACCGTCCTGTACGCGTTGTCCTCTTCGGCGGAAGATGCCCGTCTGCGGCTACGGTGGGTCACCGGCTGTTGCCGCAGATGGTTGGACGGCGACGAGCGTGGAACAAGAGGCGGCGATGAATGCCGGGAGCGGCCCTAGACGCCGCCCAGGAGCGCGCAGGGACGGGGCCCGGACCAGGGCTGTTGTGACGGCGTGTGCGGGGAGTGTCGTCGTGCTGCCCGCCATCGGGCTGCTCGCGGCCACCCCTGCAGCCGCGGTCGACATCAGCGTGCCCGGGTTCTACTCGGTCGCGACGGAGGCGGCCGGCGTGCAGCTGGTCAGCGTGCAGAACCCGCCGCTCGGCCCGGTCACCAACCAGTTCGTCCAGGACACCGTGGGCTACGCCGCCAGCAGCCTCGACTCGGGCGGCGGCTCGTCGGCCGCGGCGGCGACGTTCTACCCGGGCGAGCTGGCGGCGCAGGCCGGATCGCTGATCTGCACGCAGTTCATCCCGAGCGGCCAGCCGGTGCAGTGCCCGACGACCCCGCCCCCCTACCCGCTGCTCGCGGACGCGCAGTTCCCGACCAACGAGCAGGACACCGCCAGTGCCAACGGCCAGCAGGTCGGTGGCGACAGCGTGCCCCTGCTCATCACCCCGGGGATCGCCGAGGCGACCGCGCACGAACGCGACAACTCGAGCCACACGACGGTTGCGTCGGGCTCACTGCTCACGGGGACCCCGGCCGCACTGTCGATCGGCGCCGTCACCAGCGCGACGTCGACGACGGTCGACGGCAAGGGCGTGCACGTGCACGTCGAGACGACCGTGCACGACATCACGCTGCCCGGACGGCTGCACATCGACGTGCTGCACGCCGTCGACCAGCTGCTCGTGCCCGAGGGTGGGAAGCCGGTCGGCGCGCCGCAGGTCACCATCGGCGGGGTGACCGTGGCGGGACACGCGGCAACGATCGACGAGAAGGGCGTGCACATCGAGGGTCAGGCCGCACCGTCGCTGCTGCAGAACATCGCCCAGCAGGGCATGGACGTGCGCTTCGGCGGCATCGACAAGACACTGGCACTCGGCACCGCACGCACCGCGGCCTACGGCCTGCAGGTGCAGTTCGACCGGCCGATCAACGGCATCCCCTACCAGTGCCTGGCCAGCCCGACCGTCCCGCTGCCCGACCCGCTGCCGAACCAGGTGCCCTGCCCGCCCGACGCCAACCGGCAGTACACCGTCACCCTCAACCTGGGCGCGGTCGGTGCCGCCGTCATCGCACAGCCCGGAGACAACCTGTCGTTCCCCGACTTCTCCGGCGGCCTGCCGACTCCGGGCTCCTTCGGGGTCGGTGCGCCGTCGTTCACCCCGCCCGGCGCCGGCGGCACGCTGCCGAGCGTCGCCGGCGCGACCGGCACCGCCGGCACGACGGGCGCCCGCCCGCAGGTGGCGGCCCGCCCCCAGCGCGGCGTCGCGCTGCTGACCGACGACCTGTCCACCCTCTACCTCGTGCTCGCCGGTGGTGCGGCAGCCTTGTTCCTGGGATGGCGCGCGGCCACCGTCCTGATGTCCACCCGGAGGCATGCGTGACCTCTCTGACCGAGCCGTTGTCCGACCAGCTCGCGGACGACTCGCTCGCCCGCGCCCGTGAGGACCGGCTGCAGCTGCCCGACCGCGCCCTGTTCTGGAAGTGGGTCTGGGCCTCGGTCCGCCCGGTCGTCGGCTGGGTGCTCGCCGGCCTCGGTGCCCTCGCGCTCTTCCTCGGCTGGTACGGCGTCTCCGGGCAGGCGCTCACCGCCAAGCAGCTGCCCTACCTGGTCTCCGGAGGGCTGACCGGCATCGCGCTGATCGTCCTCGCCGGCGTCTTCCTCGCGACCGAGGACGTACGCCGCCAGCTGTCGCGGCTGGACCGGGTCGAACAGCAGATGGCGCAGCTCTACGCACTGTTCGTCGAGGATCTCGCCAACCCGGCTACGCCCGCCGCGCCACCCGCAGGGACGGCCACCGAGCTTCTCCTTGCGCTGCCCAACGGGACGTCCTACCACCGCAGCGGGTGCGCGCTGATCAGCGGCAAGCCGGCGGCGACCGGCGTCGGCGTCACGGACATCCGGCAGCGGGCGCTGCGACCGTGCCGGATCTGCACGCCGCCCGCCGTCGACTGACCGGCCCCCTGCGTGCTCACGATCAACCTGGCGCTCGCCGGCATCACGCTCGGCAGCATCGCCGCGCTGTCCGGCATCGGGCTGCTGCTGACCTACCGGACGACCGGGGTCTTCAACCTGGCGCACGGCGGCATCGCGATGATCACGGCCTACCTGCTGTGGCAGATGGTGCGGGTCTGGCACATCCCCACGACGCTGGCCGCCATCCTCGCGATCTGCGTGTTCGCACCGCTGCTCGGCATCATCGTCGAGCGGCTGGTCTTCCGGCAGCTGCAGCGACGCAACGCCTCGCCCGCCGAGTCGCTGGTGGCGACGCTCGGCCTGCTGGTGCTGCTGATCGGCGTGGCGGCGGTCGTGTGGGGGCTCGCGTCGAAGAGCGACGCGCCGCAGCTGTTCCCGTCGCGCAGCATCGACCTGCCGGGCGGGGCGATCATCGGCGTCGACACGTTGATCATGCTCGCGATCGCGGTCGGCGCGACGATCGGCATCGCGATCCTCACGGAAGGCACCCACCTCGGCACCGAGATCCGCGCGGTGGTCAACCGGCGCGAGTTCGCCGAGCTGGCTGTCGTCGACGCCGACCAGGTGTCGTCGATCGGCTGGGCGGTCGGCGCAGCGTTCGCCGGCCTCACCGGTGTGCTGCTCGCACCGGTGCTGCAGCTCAACCCCTACAACCTGACCTTCGTCGTGCTGGAGACGTTCGCAGTGCCGGTGATCGCGCGGCTCTACAGCCTGCCCGCCGCGATCCTCGCCGGCCTCGGCATCGGCGTCGCGCAGAGCGAGCTGGTGCAGGTGCACGTCGGCTGGCTGCAGGGCTTCGTCCGCGAGGTGCACGTCAACGGGCTCGTCGTCGCGCTGTTCATAGCGCTGATGGCGCTCAACTCGCTGCACGAGGTCGGCGGCGGCGACTCCGGAGCGGCGTCCATCTTCGCCACCCGCACGGCGGACGACACCCCCGTACGACGGCGCGCGGCGCAGTACACGATCGGCGCGGTGCTGCTCTGCGTGCCGTTCTTCATGTCACCGCTGCACCTGCGGCAGGCCGAGATCGTGCCCGCCCTCGCGGTCATCTTCGTGTCGCTCGTCGCCGTCACCGGCTACAGCGGGCAGATCTCGCTCGGCCAGGTCGGCTTCGCGGGCCTGGGCGCGCTGTTCTACGCGAAGTTCGCGCAGGGCGACCTGTTCGGGTTGCACAGCCTGCCGGGGCTGGTCTCACTGCTCGGCGGCATGATCGTCGCCGGCATCGTCGGGTTCGCCACCGGCTACCCCGCCATCAGACGGCGCGGGCTGTTCCTCGCGCTGACGACGTTCGCCGTCGGCGCGCTGGTGAGCCGCTTCGTGTTCAACGACCCGTTCTTCACCAGCGGAGTGCAGGTCAACCGGCCCAGCGTGCTCGGCTGGTCGCTCAACGGCGAGGTGGCCTTCTACGCGTTCGAGCTCGGCTGCCTCGTGCTCACCTTGCTGGTGGTGCGCAACCTGCGGTCCGGCCGGCTGGGGCGTGCGCTCGTCGCCGTCCGTGACAGCGAGGCCGGCGCGCGATCGGTCGGCATCGACATCGGCGTACTCAAGATCTTCATCTTCGCCGCGTCGTCCGCACTGGCCGGTCTCGGCGGCGCGCTGCTCGCGCTGAGCCAGCGGTCGTTCGAGCCGACGACGTTCGATCCGCTGCAGGGCCTGTTCTGGTTCACCGCGGTCGTCGTCTTCGGCGCCGACAGCGCCGCCGGCGCGGTCATCGCCGCCGCGGTCGTGGTGACCCTCGACACCGTCTTCGTGCCCAACTCCTCGACGGTCCTGATCGGCGTGCTCGCCCTGTTCCTCGGCCGGATGCCCGGCGGCGTGGTCGAAGGGGTGCGGCAGCTCACCGCGCGGCTGGTCACGCCGGCCGGGCTCATCACGTCGTGGGAGAGCTCGCTCACGCTCGCCCCGCCGCCGCCCCGGCGGCTGTCGGCGGCCGGCCGCGCCGCACTCGCCCGGGTGCGCAGGTGACCGGCGGCGCCCGGCTCGAGGGCATCGGCATCACGAAACGGTTCGGTGGGCTGACCGCCGTCGACGACATGAGCATCGTGGCCGAGCCGGGTCGGGTCACGGCCCTGATCGGGCCCAACGGTGCGGGCAAGACGACGCTGTTCGCCTGCCTGACCGGCATGGAGATACCCGATGCCGGCACCGTGCTTCTCGACGGCCGCGACATCACCCGGGCGACCAGCGACGAACGCGCGCGGCTCGGCGTCGCACGGACCTTCCAGCGGCTCAACGTCTTCGCGACGATGACCGTGCGCGACAACCTGCTCGTCGGGGCAGAGGGCCGCACGCCCGGGTCGCTGCTGCGCGGCACGCTCGGGCTGCCCGAGCCCAGCCGGGCCGCCGACCGCCGCCGGGTGCGCGAGGTGCTGCACCAGCTGCGCCTGCGCGGCGTGCAGGACACGCCCGCGGGCGCGCTGCCGACCGGCACGCTGCGGCTGGTGGAGCTCGGCCGGGCGCTGTGCACCGACCCCAAGGTGCTGCTGCTCGACGAGCCGGCCAGCGGCCTGGACTCCACCGAGACCGAAGAGCTGCAGGGAGTGCTGCGCGACGTCGCCGCGATGGGCGTGGCCGTGCTGCTGGTGGAGCACGACGTCGACCTCGTCTTCGAGGCCGCCGACGACGTCTACGCCATGGCCGAGGGGCGGCTGCTCGCCCACGGCAACGCCGAGTCGGTCAAGCTCGACGACCGGGTGCAGGACGTCTACCTCGACCCGGCGGGGCGGGGATGAACGGGCCCGGCGTCGAGCTGTCGCTCGAGCAGGTGCACGCGGGCTACGGCCCGGTGGAGGTGCTGCACGGGGTCGACCTGCAGGTGCCGCGCGGCGCGGTGACCGCGCTGCTCGGCGCCAACGGCGCGGGCAAGACCACCACGATGGCGGTCATCTCCGGGACCCTGCCGGTGCGGGCAGGCGCGGTGCGCTGGGCGGGGCAGGTCGTCAACCGGGTCGCGACCTACGACCGGGCTCACGCGGGGATGGTGCTGATCCCGGAGAAGCGCGGCATCTTTCCTGACCTGACCGTGCGTGACAACCTCGCGATCTTCGCGCACGGCGGCCCGCACGACGACGACTTCACCCCCGCCTACGACGCCTTCCCGGTGCTGCGCGGCCGGCTGGCCCAGGGGGCCGGCAGCCTGTCGGGCGGCGAGCAGCAGATGCTCGCCATGTCGCGGGCGCTGCTGCGCAAGCCGCGCCTGCTGCTGCTCGACGAGATCTCGTTCGGACTGGCGCCGCGGATCACGGCCCAGCTCTTCGAGGTGGTGGCCGAGCTCGCCCGTCAGGACACGACGGTGCTGCTCGTGGAGCAGTACCTCGGCGAGGCGCTGCGCATGGCCGACGTGGTCTACGTGCTCGCGCGGGGCGAGGTCGCCTTTGCCGGCGAGCCGGCGGAGCTGGCCCACCGGAAGGCGCTGCCGGGCTACGCCACCGTCTGAGCCGGTGCGCTACGGCTGGTAGGGGATGTAGGGCACGGCGAAGCAGTTCTTGTTCATGTCGGCCACCTGCGTGACCCAGCCGCCCTGACCGCCGTTGGCGCTGTCCTGCCAGCGGACGACGTTGATGCAGGCGTCGGAGTTGTACGTCGGCGGCGGTTCGACGACCGTGAAGTCACGCGGGGTCAGCAGGCCGTGCCCCGTGTAGGGGGTGGACCGGTCCATGTAGGCCTCGACGCACTTGCGGGTCAGGTCGGCGCCGCAGGAGGACATCGCGTCGGCGAGCCACTGCGCGGACGCCCAGCCCTCGAGCGCCCACTCCGACATCTTGTCGGGGCCGTCGTAGCCGTAGCGCTTCATCGCCGCACGGAACTCCTTGACGGTGGGGTACTGCGTGTCCTCGTAGTTCAAGGTGTTGCCCATCGCCCACAGCGAGTTGCGGCAGTGCGGCGAGTCGGCGAAGCCGGTCTTGATGTTGGCGGTCCAGCTCTGGGTAGTGGTGACCTTGGCCTTCACGTCGAGGTTGTTCTGGTCCATGGCCTTGCACAGCGACTCGTTGCCACCGACGTCCATGACGTCGTAGACGTACTGCACGCCCTGCGACTTCATGTGGATGACGGCAGAGTTGAAGTCGGGCAACGCGAAGTCGACCTGCTCCTCGTCGACCTGGTAGCCCTCCTTGCGCAGGCCGTCGGCGATGTGCTTGCCGAACGACGCGGACGCCGCCTGGTTGTAGTAGACGACGCCGGCCTTGAGTGCGACGTTCGGGAACTTCACCTTGAAGTAGCGGTAGTTCTCGGTGCCGCCGTAGAGCGTGCCGTTGTAGCCGACCTGGCCGTTGCGCGGGTAGCCGAGGCCGCCGTAGATCGAGTAGATGTGGCTGTACTGGCTGTAGGCGTTGTCGATCGGCTGGCCACCGATGTCGGGCACGTCCTTCTGCTGGACGTAGGGCGCACCCGAGTAGTCGAAGATGGCGTTGCCGGCGAAGGCGAACACCTTGGTGGTGTCGATGAGGTTGCGCACGCACGACTGGTTGCGCGCGCCGTTGGCCCGGTCGTCGCAGGAGTAGAGCTGCACCATGCGGCCGTTGACACCGCCGTGCGCGTTGAGGTCCTGGAAGAACGCCTTCGCGCCGTAGAACGGTCCGACGAACGCCTCGGGGTCGAACGGGTTGGAGATCGAGTCGATGGCCCCGACCCGGATCATCGTCGGCGTGACCCCGACGTCGGATGCGGTGTTCTTGGTCGCGGTCTTGGTCGACCCACTGCCGCTGCCCGACTGGCCGCCGGTGCGCGACCCGTCGGAGCCGCCGGCCGGTGCGCCGGCTGCGCTGCCGGTGTTCGCGCCGCCGCCTGCTGCGCCACCGGGTCCGGCCGACGACTCGGGTCCGACCACACCGCCGTTGTCGCCGGCGCCCTGGTCGACTGCGGCCGCACTGCCCTGCGCCGCTTGAAAGGCACTGTCGGGCAACCGGGTGCCACAGGCCGTCGCCAGCAACGTCAACCCGCCCATGGCGGCCGCTGCGACACGTCGCCGGCGGTTCATCAACGGTCTCCCTGTCCGGCGCAGGCACCTGCGCGCACCCGAGTATTCGCGATCGTGTGACGATTCCCTACCGGGAGATGCTCGCCTCGGGCGGGTTCATACCGGCCAGGCCTCGCGGCGCCACGCGGCGTCCCAGAACATCCACTCGTAACGGCTGGTCGTGACGTAGACCTCCACCAGGTGGTCGTCATCGACACCGGCGAGCCGGTCGGTGACGGCGAGCACCTCGCGCACCAGCGCGCCGAACTGCTCGTCGGCGTAGGTGTCGATCCAGCGCTGGTACCGGGCGTCCGGCGAACCCTCCTCGACCAGCCGTTGACCGACCTCCCAGTAGATCCAGTAGCAGGGCAGCACCGCGGCCACGCCCTCGGCGTAGCTTCCGCCGTAGGCCGTGGCGAGCAGCGCCGCAGTGTAGGCACAGGTCGTCGGTGACATCGGCGTCGCGGCCACGTCTGCGGGGTCGACCCCGAGCTCGGGCAGCAGCGACTCGTGCAGCGCCCGCTCGACGGCCAGGGCGCCCGCGGCGTGCCGCGTGAACATCTCCGTGTCCGCCGGGTCGGCCGCCTTGGCACCGACGACGGCCAGCGCCTTGGCGTAGTCGGCGAGGTAGCGCGCGTCCTGCGCCAGGTAGTAGGCGAATCGATCAGGGTCGAGGCTGCCATCGGTCAGCCCGGCGAGGAACGGGTGGTCGAGGATCGCGGCGTAGACCGGCTCGCCGGCCGACCACATGCGCGAGCTCAGGCTCACCGGCGTACCAGCCTGCGGATTCCACCGACCACCAGCGTCCCGAGGGCGGCGGCGGCGAACGACACGACCGACGCGCTCATCCAGCTCGCCGGGGTGAAGCCGATGTCGTGCGCGACCCTGCCCCAGCCGTCGGCCCACCACCCGATGCCGCCGGGGTAGACGAGCTGGTACGCCGCGAAGCCAAGCGCCCAGGGCAGCAGCATCACCGGGCGCGCGGGTGCCGAGGCGGTGACGTCCCAGCGATGCCGGCCGTCGAGCAGGAAGTAGGCGACGACGAAGACGGCGAACAGCGGCACGAACACCGAGCCGAGCAGGTAGAGGAAGTCGAAGTAGTTGCTGATGTCGAGCACCAGGGCGAGCGCCGTCGCGAGGCCGCCCACGGCGACGGCGAGCAGCCTGCGGTCGACCAGCGGGCGCAGGTTCTGGATCGACACCACCGTCGAGTAGGTGTCGGCGAACGACTGGTCGAGCTCGCGCAGCACCAGCACCCCGAAGGCCAGCCAGCCGACCGGCACCGCGATGAACGCCGCGAACATGTCGTGCTGCAACGTGTCGCCGGCGCGCACCACGGTCGCGAGGGCGACCAGGCCCAGCGTGTAGTAGGCCACCTGCGTGACGGTGTAGCCGAGGAACGACGCGGTGAACGCCGACCGCGCCGAGCGCGCGTGCCGGCTGTAGTCGCTGGCCAGCGGTGCCCACGAGACCGACACCGCGATCGCCACGTCGGCCGCGGGCCAGAAGCCACTCCACGACCCGGTGCCGAGGTCGGGCAGCGGGTGGCGGAGCAGCTGGACGAACAGGTAGATGGTCGCGAGGACCACGGCGACGAGCGCGTAACGGCGCAGGATGCGCACCGCGCCGAGTGGGCGGATGGCCATGAGCGTGGTCAGGACCCCGGCCACGACGACGTAGGGCCAGTGCACGTGGTGCCACGGCAGGAGCTGCTGCGCGGCCGAAGAGATGACAACGATCTCGAAGACGCCCCAGCCGACCAGCTGCACGACGTTGAGCACGGTCGGCAGGTAGGACAGCCGCACGCCGAACAGGCCGCGCAGCAGGACCATCGACGGGGCACCGGTCTGCGCACCGGGCACCGCGGAGGCGGAGACCAGCAGCGTCCCGAGCACCGTCCCGACGACCACCGCCGCGAAGGCACCGACGAGCGGCAGCTTCGGGAAGCCGGCGGGTGCCAGCACGCCGATCGCGCCGACCGGGCCGAGCAGGCTGACCCCGAGGTTGGCCCACAGGCCCAGCTGGTCGAAGAAACCGAGGACGCGGGGGGCCTCCTCGGCCAGCGTCAGCGGTGCTTCGGAGGAGCGTGGCCGCTCGGCGGCCGGCTCGACGATCGTGGGTTCGGCGCCGACGGCCATGTGCGCTCCCTACGCCGGCATTACCCGGACAGGTTCAGCGGTCGGCGGCCCTTGCTGTTGCTCCGGTGTTGTGCGCCGGCGCACCCAGCCGCCCTCTCAGCCCGGTCGGTCCGAGCTCCCGCGACGGGTCCGACTCTATGCCTGCCCCGAGCGCCCGGCGAGCCGGCGCCGATCGGCGTACGTCTCCGTCAGCGCAGCAGCCGCGACATGCGCCGGTCGGCCAGCGGCTTGCCGCCGGTCTGGCAGGCCGGGCAGTACTGCAGGGCCGAGTCGGCGAACGACACCTCGCGCACGGTGTCGCCGCACACCGGGCACACCTGCCCCGCGCGGCCGTGCACCCGCATGCCGAGCTTCTTCTCGGCCTTGAGCTCCGCGGCCGCCAGCCCGCGGGCCCGCTCGACGGCGTCGCGCAGCACCTCGCCGATCGCCGCGTGCAGGGTGGCGATCTCCTCGGCGGTCAGGTTGGCCGCCGGCCTGAACGGCGACAGCTTCGCCGCGTGCAGCACCTCGTCGGAGTAGGCGTTGCCGATGCCGGCGATGACCGCCTGGTCCCGCAGCACGCGCTTCACCTGTGCCCGGCCGGCATCGTGCAGCAACGAGGCAAGCTTCTCGACCGTGAAGGCCGGGTCGAACGGGTCGATGCCGAGGCGGGCGATGCCGGGTACGTCGGCGGGGTTGCGCACGCAGTAGACCGCGAGGCCCTTGCGGGTGCCGGCCTCGGTCAGGTCGAACCCGCTGCCGTCGTCGAGGTGCACTCGCAGTGCGAGCGGGCCCTTGCCGGGTCGCGGCGGCGCGGGGGGTAGCTGGTCGCGCCACTGCAGCCAGCCGGCGCGGGCGAGGTGCACGACGAGGTGGACGCCGTCGACGTCGAGGTCGAGGAACTTGCCGTGCCGTCGCGTGCCGCGCACCTCCAGCCCTTGGACGGCCGTGATCGGCGGGTCGTAGGTCTTCAGCACGCTGACCGCGGCGACGTCGACCCGGGCGACCGCGCGACCGGTGGCCTGCTCGCCCAGGAAGTCGGCGAGCGCCTGCACCTCGGGCAGCTCAGGCACCCGAGCAGTGTGTCAGCGCACGGCGCCGGCCGTCCTCATCGCGGCGATGCGGGCGGCGTCGTAGCCGAGGCCGGCGAGGACCTCGTCGGTGTGCTCGCCCAGCCGCGGCGCGCGGCGGAAGGCCGGCTCCCCGGCGCCCAGGAACTTCACCGGCGCCCCGGCCACCCCGACGCTGCGGTCGGCTCCCGGCTGCGGCAGGTCGACGAGCATCCGCCGCGCCGCGACGTGCGGATCGGTCACGATGTCGGAGGCCTTGTTGACCGGACCGCACGGCACCTGCCCCGCCAGCGTCTCGACGACCTGCGCCGTCGTGCGCGCCGACGTCCAGGCCTCGACCAGCCCGATCGTCTCGGCGCTGCGCGCGAACCGCGCCTCGTTGGTCGCGAACCGCGGGTCGCCGGCCAGCTCCGGTCGACCGATCAGCCGGGCCAGCGCCCGCCAGTGGTTGTCGGTCGGGGCAGCGACGCTGACCCATCCGTCGACCGTCGGGAAGATGCCGTACGGCGCCAACATGGGATGCGTGTTGCCCTGGGGCTGCGGGTCGATGCCGGTGTAGGTCTGCAGGTAGATCGCGCGCTCGGACAGCGACATGATCCCGTCGTACATGCCGACGTCGACGAAGTCGCCGACCCCGGTGCGCTCCGCCTGGCGTACGGCGGCGAGCAGCCCGACCGTGAGCAGCACGGCAGGCCAGACGTCGCCGGTCGCGGGGCCGGTCTTCACGGGGTGCTCCGGGTCGCTGCCGGTCGTGCCGACGAGGCCGCCCATGCCCTGCGCCACGATGTCGAACGCAGGCCAGTCGACGTAGGGACTCACGCCGGTGCGCGGGTCGCCGAAGCCGCGGATGGCGGCGTAGACCAGTCGCGGGAAGCGGTCGTGCAGCGTCTCCCACGCCAGGCCGAGCCGGTCCATCACCCCGACGCGGAAGTTCTCGACGAGGACATCGGCCCGGCTCAGCATCTCGAGCAGCACCTCGCGACCGTCGTCGGTCTTGAGGTCGAGCACGATGCCGCGCTTGTTGCGGTTGACGCTCTGGAAGTAGCCGCCAAAGGACCGCTCCTCGTCCTCGCGCAGGAACGGACCCCACTGCCGGGTGGCGTCACCGGCGGGCGGCTCGATCTTCACGACGTCGGCGCCCATGTCGGCGAGCAGCATCGTGCAGTAGGGCCCGGACAGCACCTGGGTGAGGTCGACGACGGTCAGCCCATCGAGTGGCAGCGGCACCCGTCGGTCCTATCAGTGGAGTTCGCCAACCAGACCGGCCGCCCCGCCGACTGGGCTCCGGAAGGTCAGCACCTGCAGCGTTGGCAGCAGCCAGCAGCGCCGCGAACGGCTCGATCCGGATCGAAGGAGGGTGGGCGAGGGGGGAGTTGAACCCCCACGTCCTTACGGACACACGGACCTGAACCGTGCGCGTCTGCCATTCCGCCACTCGCCCGAGTGACCCAACGAAGTTAGCACGCAGCACCGGGTGACCTTCCCCGGCGTGAAGCGGCGGATACGATCACGATGCGACGGGGAAGGGATCCGCTCGTGGGTGTACTCCAACGCTTCGAAAGACGCCTCGAAGACCTCGTCGAGGGCACCTTCGCCAAGGTCTTCAAGGGCGAGGTGCAACCGGTCGAGATCGCGCAGGCACTGCAGCGCGAGACCGACGACAAGAAGGCGATCGTCAGCGAGGGCCGGGTCCTCGTGCCCAACGAGTTCGTCGTCGAGCTCGGTGAGCACGACCACAGCCGGCTCGCCGCCTACGCCGACCCGCTGGGCACCGAGCTCGCCGCGATGGTGCGAGAGCACGCGGCGGAGAACGCCTACACGATCCTCGGCGCGGTGACGGTGCGTTTCGAGCGCGTCGACAGCCTCGACACGGGCGTCTTCCGCATCCGCAGCGGCGTTTCCGCCGGGCCCAGCGCCAAAGAGGTGCTGGTGCGAAGCGGCGGCTCCGGCCCCGACCTGATCACCGGTGCAGCCGGCGCACCGCGCGGCTCGTTCCCCGGTGCGCCGCGACTCATCGTCGGTGGCGAGGAGAAGTACGACGTCAACTCCCCGCAGGCCCGCGGGCTCGAGGAGACCTACTTCCTGGTCAAGCCCGAGACGGTCATCGGACGGGGCCCGGAGGCCGACCTGCAGCTGCCCGACGGACTCGTGTCCCGCCGCCACGTGCTCGTGCGGATCGAGGACGACAGCGTGATCCTCGAGGACCTCGGGTCCACCAACGGCACGCTCGTCAACGGCTCCCCGGTCGGCATGCGACAGCTGCTGCCCGGCGACCGCATCGGCATCGGCGAGACCACCCTCGTCTTCGACCGCGACCCGGTGGGCTGACCAAGGCCCATGGACCTCGCCGTCTTCGTCGTCCGCTTCGGCGTGCTCGCGCTGCTGTGGATCTTCGTCATCGCCGCCGTCGTCGTCGTACGCTCCGACGTCTTCGGGGCCCGCAGCGCGGCCCGGGCCGCGGGCGGGCAGACCGCACGCCGGCCTGCGGCAAACACCGGTGGGCGCCCGGCGACGGCGACCCAGGCACGCCCTCGCCGCCGCCGCGACGCTCGCGTCCTCGCCGTGACCACCGGACCGCTGGCCGGCACCACGCTGACGCTGGGCGAGACGCCCGTGACCATCGGCCGCAACGACGACTGCACGCTGGTGGTCTCCTCCGACGACTACGTGTCGTCACGCCACGCGCGCCTGACACCGACCAGCGACGGGTGGGTGCTCGAGGACCTGCAGTCGACCAACGGCACCTACCTCGACGGCCAGCGCGTGAGCGGCCCTGTCACCGTACGGGTCGGCACGCCGATCCGGGTGGGGCAGACGGCGTTCGAGCTGCGGCGCTGATCCGGTCGAGGCACGAGTCGTTAGGGTTCCTGCGGTGAGGCTGCGCTATGCCGCACGGTCCGACGTCGGGCTGCTGCGTGACGGCAACGAGGACTCGGCCTACGCCGGTCCCCGGCTGCTCGCGGTCGCCGACGGGATGGGCGGGCACGCGGCCGGCGAGGTCGCCAGCGCGGTCGTGATCCACACGGTGTCCGCGCTCGACGAGCGCAACCCCGGGCCCGACCTACTCGACGCCCTGCGGGCCGCGGTCAACGACGCCAACGACGCGCTGCGCGAGCTGGTGACCACCGACGCCGAGCTCGACGGCATGGGTACGACGCTGACGGCGCTGCTCTGGTCGGAGGGCCGGCTCGGGCTCGTGCACGTCGGCGACTCCCGCGCCTACCTGCTGCGCGACGGCGTGCTCACCCAGATCACCCATGACCACACCCTCGTGCAGGGGCTCGTCGACGAGGGTCGGATCAGTGCCGAGGAGGCAGAGGTCCACCCGCAGCGGGCGCTGATCACCAACGCACTCGACGGTCGCGCCGACGTGGAGCCCGACCTGACGATGCGCGAGGCGCACGTCGGCGACCGGTACCTGATCTGCAGCGACGGGCTGTCCGGCGTGGTCAGCGCCGAGACCATCCGCGACACCCTCGGCGAGGGCAGCCCCGACGAGGCCGCGGAGAGGCTGGTCGCCCTCGCCCTGCGCGGCGGCGGGCCCGACAACGTCACGGTCCTGGTGGCCGACCTCGTCGACGAAGAGCCCACATCCAGCGCGCCGGTCATCACCGGCGCCGCGGCGGCGGAGATGCACAGCGGCGCCATCGAGGACAGCCCCGCGGCCCGCGCCCGCGCCGCCCGACCCACGCCCGAAGGCGTCGAGGACGAGCCGCCGATCCGGCATCGCCGGCGCGCCCCCCGGGCCCTCCTCGGCGGTGCGATCGTCGTGCTCGTCCTGGTCGCCGGGGTCGGCGCGGCCTACGCCTGGATCAACGGCCAGTGGTACGTCGGTGCCGCGCACAGCAACCATGCCGCCGGCGGGGACGACGTGGCGATCTTCCACGGCGTACCCGGGTCGATCGCCGGCGTCGCGCTGGCGCAGGAGCACGAGCGGGTGCAGCTGCCGGTCTCCGCGCTGCCGCAGTACGAGCAGCAGCCGGTGCGCGACGGCATCGCGGCCGGCACCCTCGGCGAGGCGCGCCGCATCGTCCACCGCCTGCTCGAGGAGACCTGCCCCTCACCGACCCCGTCGCCATCGGCCAGCCCCACCCCCACCGCCTCGCCGCGACCGGCCGCCGGCCGCAGCCCCGCGCCGCGTCCGACGCCCAGCGCCACCCCGAGCCCGAGCCCGCTGATCCCGACCCCGCCACCGCCCCCGGCGTGCGAGGGGCTCAAGTGACGGCTCGGCGGGGGGTCGAGCTCACGATGGTGGTCTTCGCGGTGGCCGTCACCGTGCTCGCCTACATCTCGGTCGGCCTCGGCGCCGACGGCAACGTGCCGTCCGGCGTCGTCTGGTACGGCGCGGGGCTCGGCGCGCTCTTCCTCGTCGCGCACCTCACGGTCCGGCGGGTGGCGCCCTACGCCGAACCCCTGCTGCTGCCCATCGCCGCGCTGCTCAACGGGCTCGGCCTGGTGATGATCCACCGGATCGACCTCGCGACCGCCAACAAGGCGCAGCGACTGAGCAGCGTCGTGCCGCCAGGCAACGCCGGGCTCCAGCTAGCGTGGACGGCGATCGGCATCACGCTGTTCGTCGTCACGCTGGTCGTCATCCGCGACCACCGCACCCTCGCGCGCTACACCTACACGGCCATGGCGCTCGGCCTCGTGCTGCTGCTGCTGCCCGCGCTGCTGCCGGCCTCGCTGTCGGAGGTCAACGGCGCGCGCATCTGGATCCACCTCGGCCCGCTGTCGTTCCAGCCGGGAGAGATCGCGAAGATCGTCCTGGTGGTGTTCTTCGCGGCCTACCTGGTGGGCAAGCGCGAGCTCCTGTCGCTCGCCGGCCGCCGCTTCGCCGGGCTCGAGCTGCCGCGCGCCCGCGACATGGGTCCGGTGCTGCTCGCGTGGGGAGCCACCCTCGCGATCCTGATTCGGGAGAGCGACCTCGGCACCGCACTGCTGTTCTTCGGCTTCTTCCTCGTCATGCTCTACGTGGCCACCCAACGCGCGTCCTGGCTGCTGATCGGGCTGGGCCTGTTCTGCGTCGGCGCGCTGCTGGCATCCGTCGTGGTCTCCCACGTGCAGGAGCGGGTCGACATCTGGCTGCACCCGTTCGCCGACCCGACCGGCAACGGCTACCAGCTGGTGCAGGGGCTGTTCGGGTTCGCCAACGGCGGCATCTTCGGCACCGGGCTCGGTCAGGGCCGGCCCGACCTCGTGCCGTTCGCCAGCACCGACTTCATCGCCTCGGCGTTCGGCGAGGAGCTGGGCCTGATCGGGCTGACGGCGATCCTCGTGCTCTACCTGCTGTTCGTCGAGCGTGGCGTGCGCGCGGCGCTGTCGGTGCGCGACGGCTTCGGCAAGCTGCTCGCGATCGGGTTGGCGTTCGCCGTGGCGCTGCAGGTCTTCGTGCAGGTCGGCGGCGTCATGCGGCTGATCCCGCTGACCGGCCTGACGCTGCCGTTCCTCTCCTACGGCGGGTCCAGCCTCGTCAGCAGCTGGATCATCGTCGCGCTGCTGCTGCGCGTCAGCGACGCCGCCCGCCGGCCGGTGCAGCCGCCGCCGCCCGCCGCCCCGGCCGGTGAGGTGCTCGCGGCCGCCCCGACGGAGGTGTTCCGCCGGTGAACGTCCCCCTGCGCCGCGTCGCGATCGCGATCCTCGTGCTGTTCGCGGCACTGCTCATCAACGCCAACGTCGTGCAGGTCGGCGAGGCCGGGTCGCTACAGGCCAACAAGTACAACAGCCGCGTCCTGGAGAAGGAGTACGACCACGCCCGCGGGCCGATCGTCGCCGGCGACCAGGCGGTCGCCTCCTCGACGAAGACACCCAACGACCACCTGAAGTACCTGCGCGTCTACCCCGGCGGGCCGGAGTACGCGCCGGTCACCGGCTACTACTCGATCGTGCTCGGCGCCACCGGCATCGAGCGCACCGAGAACAAGGTGCTCGCGGGCACCGACGACCGGCTGTTCACCCAGCGGCTCAGCGACCTGTTCACCGGCCGCACGACCAAGGGCGGCACGGTCGTGCTGACCCTCAACCGCAAGGCCCAGGACGCCGCCTGGAAGGCGCTCGGCAACCGCACCGGCGCGGTCGTCGCCCTCGACCCGAAGACCGGTGCGGTGCTGGCCCTGGCCAGCTCGCCGTCGTACGACCCGACGAAGCTCAGCTCGCACGACCTCACCGCGATCAAGGCCTACTGGGAGCAGCTGAACAAGGACCCGCGCGAGCCGCTGCTCAACCGCGCCATCGCCGAGACCTATCCGCCGGGCTCGGTGTTCAAAGTCGTCACCACCGCGGCGGCCCTCACCACCGGCCGCTACAACCCGGGCACCGTGCTGCCCGCGCCGGACGCCTACCGGCTGCCGCTGACCAACACCTACCTGCACAACTTCGCCGGCGAGACCTGCGGCAGCGGCGGGCAGATCACCCTGGCCGACGCGCTGCGGATCTCCTGCAACACGGCGTACGCCGAGCTCGGTGTGGCCCTCGGTGACGACGTCATCCGCAAGGTCGCGCAAGGCTTCGGGTTCGGGCAGAGCTTCACGATCCCGCTGCCGGTCGCGGCGAGCCATTTCCCCGACCACCCCAACAAGCCGCAGACCGCGCTGTCGGCGATCGGGCAGTTCGACGTGCGGATCACGCCTCTGCAGGCAGCAATGATCGCCGCCGGCGTCGCCAACGGCGGCGTGGTCATGAAGCCCTACCTCGTGCAGGAGGTGAAGGCGCCGGATCTGTCGACGATCGAGGCAGCGAGCCCGCAGGCGCTCGGCCGCGCGATCAGCCCGCAGGTGGCCGCGACGTTGACCCAGCTGATGCAGGGCGTGGTCGCGAGCGGCACCGGCACCGCGGCGCAGCTGCCGGGCATCTCGGTCGCGGGCAAGACCGGCACGGCCCAGCACGGCGCCAACCGGCCCGAGGACGCGTGGTTCATCTGCTTCGCGCCGGCGAACGACCCGAAAGTCGCGGTCGCGGTCGTGCTGCCCGACGCCGGCCAGACCGGCGGCACGGTCGCCGCCCCGATCGCCCGCGCCGTCATGGCGGCGGTGCTGAACCCATGACCGCAGCGGTGGGCACCCGGCTGGCCGGCCGCTACGTCCTGGAGGAGCGGATCGCCGGCGGCGGCATGGGCGAGGTGTGGCGGGCCCGTGACGAGGTGCTCGAGCGCACGGTCGCCGTCAAGCTGCTGCGCCGCGAGCACGCCGACGACGCCGACTTCATCGGGCGGTTCCGGGAAGAGGCCCGGCATGCGGCAAGCCTCACCCATCCCGGCATCGCGAGCGTCTACGACTACGGCGAACAGCCGGGCGACGACGAGCCGGGCGGCACGCCGTACCTCGTCATGGAGTACGTCGACGGCGAGACGCTGTCGTCGCTGCTGAGCCGAGCCGGCGGGGCGCTCGGCGCGAGCCAGGCGCTCGACATCGTCGGGCAGGCGGCGTTCGCGCTGCAGGCCGCGCACGACGCCGGCATCGTGCACCGTGACGTGAAGCCCGGCAACCTCATGGTCCGCCGCGACGGGCTGGTGAAGGTCACCGACTTCGGCATCGCCCGGGCCCAAGGCGCCGGCGGCCGGACCCGCACCGGCGACGTGATCGGCACGGCTCACTACCTCTCGCCCGAGCAGGCCGAGGGGCGCAGCGCCACCCCTGCCAGCGACATCTACGCGCTCGGCGTGGTCACCTACGAGGCGCTTGCCGGGCGCAGGCCGTTCGCAGGGGAGGCCCCGGTGAGCGTCGCGCTCGCGCACGTCCGCACCGAACCCCCGCCGCTGCCCGACGACGTGCCGGGTCCGGTCCGCGACCTGGTGGCGCACGCGATGCGCAAGGACCCGGCGGCGCGACCTGCCAGCGCCGGCGAGTTCGGCCGCACCGCGATGGCGCTCGCCGGCGACCCGTCCGGCACTGCCACGACCGTCGTACGCCGCGCCGGACCCGCCACCACGCAGACCACGCCCGCACCCGCACCCGCACCACGGCACGCACCCGGGCAGCGCCGGGTGCGCAACCGGATGATCGCCGCCGGCGCGGTGGTCGTGCTGATCGGCGGTCTGCTGCTGTGGCTGCTCACCCCGGCGCGCGCAGAACTCCCCGACGTCACCAACATCCCCGTCGCCAAGGCCCGCTCCGCGCTGACCGCCGCAGGCATGCACGTCACCACCAAGACCCAGCACGACGCGGGCCACCCGGCCGGGGTCGTGATCTGGCAACAGCCGGCCCCGCACACCA
>Ga0070680_100000190_pt1 | contig 39640 bp, 46 predicted proteins | sample KBSC73BmetaG_FD_64672 | JGI IMG/M metagenome (GOLD analysis project Ga0070680, IMG submission 64672) | Corn rhizosphere microbial communities from Kellogg Biological Station, Michigan, USA - KBS C7-3B metaG | ecosystem: Host-associated > Plants > Roots > Rhizosphere | place: USA: Michigan...
GCGAGCAGGTCGCCGGTGCGGTAGCCGACCTGATTGGTGGCCGTCCCTTGAGCCAGCTCCTCTTCCGGCAGGGTTTCGATGCGGTAGGCGTCGATGACGATGTCCTGCGTCGCGGAAAGGAAGGCGGTGATCGCTCCCCAAAGGGCGAAGCGGCCGATGTGGTGGACCGGATCGCTCGCACCAAGCTCGACAACCGCGACGACGAGAAGCAGCTGGACGGTCCAAAGCCACGCGCGCCGCTGTCCGAGAAACCGCGTGAGGCCCGGGACGGAGACGCCGTCGATCAGCGGAGCCCACAGAAATTTGAGGGTGTAGGGCGTGCCCAGTGCGAAGGCGAAGCCGATCGTCTTCTTGTCGACGCCGACTTTCGCGAGCCAGTAAGACATCGTCCAGATCAGCAGCGTCAACGGGAACCCGCTTGAAATGCCAAGCAGGAATGCACCGAGCGGGCGCGGCCTGAGATAGGAGAGGGCAAGCGCGCCGAAGGAGCCGGACTCGCGGCTGGCTCTCGATTGGGCAGAAGCCCTCAATGAATTACCGCGCCGGCTGCCCGGTCTCGCCGAGCGCGCGGCTTACCTTTGCGGGCCGATCGGCTTCAACGATCTCGGCCGCCGCTGCTCGGCGTTCCTGGGCGGTCACTCGCCACCACTCCAGCAACACGAAGACCGTCGAAACGAGAGCGGTCGCTGCGGTCCAGCGGAACACCGGTGCGTAGCCGTAGAGATCGAAAGCTTCGCCGACTGCGCCGCGGCCGAGCGTGCCGACCAATGACAGCAGCGATCCCAGGAGCGCGTACTGGATCGCGCCATATTTCTTGCTGACGATGCTCGACACGTAAGCGACGAAGGCGGTCAGCGCGAGGCCGGTGGTGATATTCTCGTAGGAGATGGCGAGCAGCAGCCGCATCATCCGCTCGTCGCTGCCGAATGCGCGAGCGAGGGCGTCCAGGTGCAGCAGGTGCGCGAAGCCATCGATCATCGGAGCGCCGTCGGCCAGATCAGCATAGAGAAAATTGCCGAGCGGCGGCAGAATCGCTCCCAGAAGGATGGTTGGAAAGCGGCCGATCTTCGCGAACAGATATCCGCCGAGACTGATCCCCAGCATCGTCATGATGATGCCGAAGATCTTGGACGCGAAGGCCACCTGGTCCTTCGTGTAGTGCATGTAGTCGAGGTAGAAGGGGTAAGCGAAGCTCGCCCAGATGTTGTAGCAAATGGCGTAGGTGAGGATGAAGCCGATCGCGGCGAGCACGCCCCAGCCCATGCGGCGGCAGAGTTCCGCCAGCGGGTCGACCAGCGCCGAATAGAGGTGGTTCATCACGGTTCGGCCGGGGCCCGTGGTGCTATCGTGCGACGTGAGGACTCGGTCGGGACGCTTGGCCATGAGGTTGGCGGCTGCTGCGACGACCAATGGGACGAAGACCGTCGCCAAGATGATCAGGACGCCCCAGGTCTTCGTGAAATCGCCGACGGACGGCGGCGTGCCGCCGGGCGCGGCAGGCTCCAGCATCGATACGGCGAAGGTGACGAGCCGGACGATCGCCCACAGCCAACTGAGGCCGACAATCGCCAGGAGCGCGGCGCGGACGCCCGGCTTGAGCGCGCCGGGTTCGGCAAGCGCGCCATACAGCTTCTCGCGTTCCAGCCTCGGACTATCGGGTGCGGTCAGCGTGACCAGCAGCAGCACGACGAACAGCGATGCCATGATCAGGAAGACATTCGGCCAGCTCATGCGAGCGGCGAGCACCAATGCGACCGCGCCGCCGACGATCGAAGCGGTGCGGTACCCGAACTGGTAGACGGCGGAGAGCAATTCGATCGGGGCCGCCTCGTCCGCCTGGTCGATGCGCCAGGCGTCGATCGCGATGTCATGGCTTGCGGCCGCAATCGCCGCGACGAAGGCGATCAGGACGAAATTCCCGATTGCCGCAGCGGGGTTCGTCAGCGCCAGCAAAGCGAGGCAGATGCAAACCACCGATTGCCCAAGCGCGATCCAGCTCTTTCGTCGCCCAAGCCGCCCCAGAAGCGGCAGGTGCACGCGATCGACGACCGGCGACCACAGAAACTTGAACGAGTAAGCGAGACCAATCCACGAGAAGATGCCGATGGTTGCAAGCTTTACGCCGACCTCGCCGAGCCAGGCCGTGAGCGTGCCGATCAGCAGCGCAAACGGGAGGCCCGAGGAGAAGCCGAACGCCAGCATGGTCGCAGACTTGCGTGTCGCGAGCGCCGCTTTGAGGAGCTTCCAACCCTTGGGTCGCTGGCCTGCCATTCTTCCCCTCCGCGCTGGCGTGAGATGAAACTTTAGACAGGTTTCACGGGCTGCCTAGCCCTGCCGTGAACGGCGGATCGCGCTTAGTCGGGCTGGTCGACGGCGATGAACAGCTCGACGCCTTTGGGTGGCTTGACCTTCTCGCCTTGGAGGTGACGGTCGACGCATTCGATCGCCTTGCACAGCTGGCGCTCGGTGTAGGGCTTCATCACGCAGCCGACGGCGACTTCGGAAGCGCCCGGATAGGAGTGGCCGGTCGCGAAAAGAGTCGGCACGCGCTTGGCCTTCGCCGCACGGGCGAGGTCGATCCCCGTCTGGTCCTTGCGCAGTCGCACATCGCTGAGAATCAAGTCGATCTGCTCGGATTCGAGGATTTTCAGCGCCTCCTCGAGATCATCCACGGTCGCAACGACCTCATATCCGGCGTCGCCGAGCATGTTTTCGTTGTCGAATGCGGTGAGGGGCTCGTCTTCGACGACGAGGATGCGCTTGACGACCTGCTTACGCTTCCCGAACAGCACCGCGAACCCCGAACAATGACAGCGCCACCGAAACGAACGAGCAAGCGTCCAGTGCCGCTGCGGCCCAGCGATAGCCGGACTGTGCCCGGCGGGCCACAGAGAAACGGCAGCGGACAGCAGCGTATCGCCAAGCTCCTCGCGCGCGCGGGGGTCGCGTCGCGTCGCGAAGTCGAACGCATGATCGCCGACGGGCGCATTGCGCTCGACGGAGAGAAACTCACGATGCCGGCAACGCTGCTCGTCAACCTCAGCGGTGTCACAGTCGACGGAAAGCCGGTCCAGGCTCCGTCCGCCACCCGGCTGTTCCGCTTCTACAAGCCGCAACGAGCAATCACGGCGGCACACGATCCGCAAGGGCGCGCGACAATCTACGATCAATTGCCTCATGGCCTGCCGCGGGTGATGCCGGTGGGCCGGCTCGATTTCATGACGGAGGGGCTTCTGCTGCTCACCAACGATGGTGAACTGAAGCGTCAGCTCGAGCTGCCCAGGACGGCTGTCGTCCGGACCTATCGCGCACGAGCATACGGCCGCGTGACCCAGGGAGAGCTGGAGCGGCTAGCGGAAGGGATCACCGTCGAGGGTGTGAACTACGGGCCGATCAACGCCAATTTGGAGCGTCGGACCGGAAGCAATTGCTGGATCGAAATGACCCTTACAGAAGGCAAGAACCGTGAGGTCCGCCGAGTGCTTGCGCACCTCGGACTGCGCGTGTCGAGATTGATCCGAACCGCGTACGGCCCGTTCACCGTCCAAGGCCTCCAGCCTGGCGATGTCGATGAAATCGGAGAGGCGGAGTTGGACCACTTCCGGAAAACTCTGCGGTGAGGATCATTGCCGGCGAGTGGCGGGGCCGATCGATCGAAGCGCCGCCGGGCTCAAAAACCCGTCCGACCGCCGACCGCGTCCGCGAAACGCTCTTTTCGATGCTCGCGAGCCGGCTCGGCAGTTTCGAGGGATTGCGGGTTGCAGATCTGTTCGCGGGCACCGGTGCGCTTGGGCTGGAAGCAGTTTCCCGCGGCGCGGAGAGCGCGACGTTCGTGGATAGCGATGCACAAGCCATCGCTTCCGTCCGGCGCAATTGCGAAAAGCTCGCCGCGGCGGACCGAGTGCGCGTCATCGTCGGGTCGGCCCTCGCACTCCCTCCTGCCGATCCTTTCGACCTGATTCTCGCAGACCCGCCTTACGCGATGGGTTCGGGTACGGCGGTCGTGCGCGCAGTGATGGAGGCAGGTTGGCTTCGCCCCGGCGGCTGGCTCAGCGTGGAGACGAGCCGCGGCGAAGCGGTCGACGGAGCCGAGCTTGCCCTTGATGCGGAACGCGACGTGGGAAGCGCCCGGATCACGCTTTTCCGCCGCCCTTAGCAGCCTTCCGGATCTCGTCTATCTCGGTTCCGAGCCGCCGGCCGACCGCCGCTGCAGCGGCTTTACCGGCCTCCTTCACCGCCTTGCCCGCGCGCTTTCCACGAGTGCCTTCGCCGCCGCTGGTGAAGCCATGCTCCGCAAGGGCGGCAAGCGCTGCCGTCGCGGCCACCGCGACCAGTTCCGCCACCAGCGGGCTCTGCAGCAATTTGATGAACGCTTCGCCCATACCTTCCTGTGAGCGTGAGCTGCCGCCGCCGCGCGACGACGATGGCCTTCGGGCGACCGACGTCCCGCCCCTGGCCGATTTCTTGCTGCTCTTCGGCGTCGCCTTCCTGGCCATTTGTATCTCCCGATGTGCGTGGCTTTGAACGCTCAACTCATGGGCGCATGAGCGTTTCCCCCCGCGCGATCAACAGCGGTATGTCACCGAGACTGGGGCCGCGCCGATTACGCGGGCGCGGCCCTCGGCAGCTACGCGCCGATCAGGACGGGCGTACCGATGTCCGTCACCGAGTAGAGCTTGCGCGCGAAGGCGGTGGGCAAATGGACGCACCCGTGACTTTCCGCGGTGACCGAACCCGCGTGAAGAGCGATCCCGGCAGGATCGAAAAACTCTGCGTAGGGCATCGGGGCGTTGTCGTATTTCTTCGACCTGTACATCTCGGTCTTCTTGAAGATCGAGAAAATGCCGGTCGGCGTGGGCTTGCTGTCGCGACCGCTGGAGATGGTCGTCGCCGCCATCAACGTGTTGCCGCGATAGAGATAGGCCATCGAATCCGACAGGCTGATCACGACCCGCTCCGGGCCAGCGCTATCGGGCACGTCTCGCCACAGAAACTGGCCGGGCCTCAGTTCCTTGGGTCCAAAGGCCTCTACCATGTCGACACGCGCCTGCGACGCCGCGTCGCTGGCCTGCATTTTCGCTTCGTAAGTTTCCAGCGCGGACGCCGGCGTCGTGGCGACGGTAGTCGCAAGTACGCACGAACCCGTCAGCGCCAGCGCAAGGGCTAGCTGCTTCATTTCACACCTGAATTTATCTATTGACTTTTGCTGCGAAAATGCATCGGCGCCGAGTCGGGTTCCCTGTCGAGTCGCTGGTCGGCCGAATTCAAAGGGTTGAAAACTGTCCGCGACTGAACCGAAGTGTCGGACGGGGGTTGGCTCAGCCACATCAAAGGGGACCGAGGCAATGAGTGACCGCGAGCAGATGGTGCAGCACGAAAAGCGGCGATCACCATTGTCCGACCGGGAAATCGAAGAGGCCGATGACCGCTCCAGCACGACGGCCAAGGTCGTCCACGAGGCCATTCGTCTGGAGGGCACCGAGGAGCTGGAGCGGCCCTCGACGTCCATCGCCTGGTCCGGACTCGCCGCAGGAATGACGATGGGTTGCTCGATGATCGCGCAGGGTGTCCTGCTGACGCGTTTGCCGGAAGCGCCGTGGAAGGAGCTCGTCGCCGCTTTCGGCTACTGCCTCGGCTTCCTATTCGTGACCATGGGGCGGCAACAGCTGTTCACCGAGACGACGCTCACCGTTATGCTGCCGTTCCTGCAGGGCACGCACCGGATCGGTGATGTGGTGCGTTATTGGTCCATCGTCTTCGCGGCCAACATCCTCGCGACGCTGCTCTTCGCTGCGGCAGTTTCCATCCCGCATCTGTTTCCCGCCGAGGTCATGGATTCATTCGTGAAGCTCGGCGTCAAAGCGGTGGATCCGGGCTTTCTTGTCGTATTGGTCAAAGGGGTTTTCGCGGGCTGGCTTATCGCGCTCATGGTCTGGCTGATGCCCGCCGCATCGACGGCAAAATTCGTGGTCATCGTCGCAGTGACCTGGCTGATCGCCATTGCCGAGTTCAGCCATGTCATCGCCGGATCGGTGGAAGGGTCGCTGGCTGCGATGCATGGCGCCATCGGGTGGGGCTACTATCTGATCGGCTTCCTGGTCCCCGCGCTCGTCGGCAATTCGATTGGCGGGGTGGTCTTCGTCGCCCTCCTCAATCACGCACAAGTCAAGGCTGAAATCTGAGCGCAGCGAGACCTGAACTATGAATTAACCGCCGCAACCCACTGGACTTGCACGCGTTCTCGCCGCTCCGGCAAACAATTGTGGATTGTGGCGTGAACGTTCAGTCGTCGGACTGGCTCAGAGTCTTCCCCAACGCAAAGAACCCGCTTGCATCCGCATTGGCCGGTGTTTTCACGATTCCTGCCGACGAGCCGAGGCAGCTGAAGGTCCTGCACAACCAGATCGAGAAAGGGCCGCGTCCGTGAAGGCCTGCAGCACTCAGCATCAATCCATGTCCTTCATGCCGCTATTTTTAGCGCGGATGCTCGCTACGAAATTGGCGACCTTCCACATCTCGTCGTCCTTCAGCTGACCGCGCCAGGCGGCCATTCCGGAGTAGCGAATACCGTCGTGGACCGCAGCATAGGCCTCGGGCGGCGTCACGTCGGCGCCCTCCTGGAAGAATTGGGGCGCGCGCGGATAAAAGCCCTTGGCGCCCCAGTCGCTCGGCCCTTTGGCGCTGCCGTGGCATCCCGCGCAATTGTCGCTGTAGATCTTTGCGCCAGCCGCCAGTGCCGCAGCGTCTGCCGATGCAATTGGATTCTTGAGACCGCCGGACCTCTTTTCAAGCGACGCATCGAGAGCGCGCATGCCGATCGAGGATTCCCACTTCGGCGGCTCGGAGCTGGCATCGGTCGGCAGCAAACCGGCAATCCCCGCGAGCGCGAACAGGAGCGGCGCGGCGATCAAACCGAGGATGAAGGCGATCAGCATTTTCATGGGAAGATCTCCGGCTGAGACGCGGCGTGCGTCGCTCTAGTGCCATTCCAGCGCTTTGGCGACGGATTACCCAGCCGCGCGACCCGCAGGAATCAGTGAACGCGGCAGCAAAGGCTGCTATGGGCGGGGCTCGCCCTCGATCCCGCCTGTCGGTGTGGGCGAATTGCAATGGGACCGGGGACGTCGAACCGTCAACGGAGGGCCTGTCCATGGTTGAAAACGTAACGCTCGTCGAGCCGCAGCCGACCTACTCCCAAAAAACTGGCGAGGTTACTCCGCGCCGGCTCTTCAACAGCGTGGGAATGAACCCCCGGATGGTCCGCTTCTACCTGCTCGAAAAGGGCATCGACTTGCCCCGACAGGAAGTGGACCTTCTCGGCGGCGAAAACCGCCGCCCGGAATATCTGGAAATGAATCCGGCGGGACAATTGCCTGCGCTGGAACTGTCGGATGGGACCCTCATCTGCGAGACGGCCGCGATCATGGAATATTTGGAAGAGCTTCATCCGGAGCCGCCATTGATCGGGTCGAACGCCGAGGAGCGAGCGATCACGCGCATGTGGTGGCGTCGGGTCGAGATCGGCATCTGCCGGCCAATGGTGCTCGGCTTCTACTACGGAGAGGGACTCGGCCTCTTCAAAACCCGGATCAAGTGCTACCCGGAACAGGCCGAGGCGCAGAAGGAGATCGCCCGCACCGGAATGCGCTGGCTCGAAGGCGCCATGAATGAGCCGTGGCTTGCCGGCGACCGGTTCACCACCGCCGACATCTGCCTCTACTCCTACATCGACCAGCTGAGCTCCGTCGGGCAGGCTATCCCCGACGATCTGCCGCGACTCAAGGCCTGGTTCCGGCGGGTCGGCGAGCGGCCTGGCGCCGAGCCAAGCCTGTCCAAGGAGCTGCCGATGGGAATGCGATGCTAGGCGACCGTTCAGGAAGCGCTGACGAAGCTGTCGAGCACTTTCTTTCGGCCTGCGTGCTCGAAATCGATCTCGAGCTTGTTGCCTTCGATCGCCGCGATCGTGCCGTAGCCGAACTTGCCGTGGAACACGCGCTGGCCGAGGGACAGGTCGGTGCGCCCCTGGTTGCCGAGGCTGACCGCTGACGCCCGCGCTTCGATGACCCGCGGCGGTTCCGGATTATAACCGACGCGGCTCGCGCGCTGCCAGCCGGGTCCGCGGCTGGGGCGCGCGACATGGGCGAAGGGGTCGGTGCGCTCCGACCATTGCGCGCGCCACAGGCTTTCGCCGCCCGTCATCGTTGTTTCTTCTTCAATGTGGTCCTTCGGCAGCTCCGCGAGGAAGCGGGTGGGAATCGAGCTTGTCCACTGGCCATAGATGCGCCGGTTCGCGGCGTGGAAGATCGTGCACCGCCGCCGGGCACGCGTGATCGCGACATAAGCGAGCCGGCGCTCTTCCTCGAGACTCGCGAGGCCCCCTTCGTCGAGCGCACGCTGCGACGGGAACACGCCCTCTTCCCATCCCGCGAGATAGACGGTGTCGAACTCGAGGCCCTTGGACGCGTGGATCGTCATGATCGTCAGCTTCTCGCCGGCACGCGTCTCGTCATTATCCATGACCAGGCTGACGTGCTCGAGGAAGGCGCCGAGCGATTCATATTCCTCCATCGCGCGCGTGAGTTCGGAGAGATTTTCCAGACGCCCGGCGCTTTCCGCCGAACGGTCGGCCTGAAGCATGGCGGTGTAGCCGCTTTCGTCGAGAACGATCCGCGCCAATTCAGGGTGGGGAAGCGTATTCGCCATCTCGCGCCAGCGCGCGAGGTCGGCCACGAAATTGCCGAGGCTTCGGCGCGCCTGTGGCGTGAGCTCGTCGCTGTCGAGCAAAGTGGCAGCGGCGAGCAGGAGCGGCTGCCGGGTCGCTCGAGCGTGGCGGTGCATCGCCCCGACCGCCTTGTCGCCGAGTCCGCGCTTCGGGGTGTTGACGACCCGCTCGAAGGCGAGGTCGTCGGCGGGGGACTGGATCAGGCGCAGGTAAGCGATCGCGTCGCGGATTTCGGCGCGTTCGTAGAAGCGAAAGCCGCCGATGATCTGGTAGGGAAGTCCGATCGCGATGAACCGTTCTTCGAATTCGCGGGTCTGGAACTGCGCCCGAACGAGGATTGCGAGATCGTCAAGGCTTCCGCCGGAGCGCATGTGCGATTCCGCCTCCTCGCCGACGCGACGTGCTTCCTCGGGTCCGTCCCAGACACCGACGACGCGAACCATCTCGCCATCGCCGACGTCGGTCCAGAGGGTCTTGCCGAGCCGTCCGGCATTGTGCGCGATCAGTCCGTCGGCCGCCGCGAGGATGTGCGAGGTGGAGCGATAGTTCTGCCCGAGCCGGACAATTTTCGCGCCGGGGAAGTCATGCTCGAAGCGAAGGATATTCGCGACCTCAGCGCCGCGCCAGGAATAGATCGACTGGTCATCGTCGCCGACACAGCAGAGGTTGCGGCGCGGCTCGGCAAGCAGCTTCAGCCATTCGTACTGCGCCTGGTTGGTGTCCTGATATTCGTCGACCAGAATGTAGCGGAAGCGATCGCGATAGCCGTCCAGCACGTCGGCGTGCGCGCGGAAGATGATGAGCATGTGCAGCAGCAGGTCGCCGAAGTCGCAGGCGTTCAGGGTCTTCAGGCGCTCCTGATACTGGGCGTAGAGGTCGGCGCCGCGACCCGCCGCGAACGCCTCCGACTCGCCCGCATCGACCTGCTTCGGAGTCCATCCCCGGTTCTTCCAACGGTCGATCAGTCCGGCGAGCTGACGCGCGGGCCAGCGCTTTTCGTCGAGGTCGGCGGCCTGGATCAGCTGCTTGAGCACGCGCAATTGGTCGTCGGTGTCGAGGATGGTGAAGTTCGACTGAAGGCCGACGAGCTCCGCCTGGCTTCGGAGCATCCGCGCGGCGACGGAATGGAACGTGCCGAGCCACGGCATGCCTTCCAACGCGCCGCCGGATAACACTTTGACGCGCTCCCGCATTTCGCGCGCGGCCTTGTTCGTGAACGTGACGGCGAGGATCTGACTTGGCCACGCCCTGCGGGTAGCGATCAGATGGGCGAGGCGAGCGGTCAGCGCGGCCGTCTTCCCCGTGCCGGCGCCGGCCAGGACGAGGACCGGGCCCTCGGTCGTGAGCACAGCCTCGCGCTGCGGCGGATTTAGTCCCTGCAGATACGGCGGATCGTCGGTGAGAGCGGGGGATTCAGGCACGTTTGCGAGGTAAGCCGAGGATGGCGCAACAGCAACCGGAGCGCGGCGATTGCGCCAATCCGAAAAAGGTTCCTGCAATTGTGCCCGATATCCCCGTTATCCACAGCTTCAACCTCTCATTTTTCGCTTTCGCGACTCGGAGTCGAGGTGCATGTTGCTTGCGTGATCGGGACGGCGGTCTCGGCCTCTCCAGGAGCCGGAAACGGCAAGCGGAAGCGGCAGGTGACCAAAGGTCCGATCTCCGCCGGCAGGATTGGGAAGAGCCTTCGGGTTCCGACCGGACCAGCCGGGAAGAGGCGCCGGAAGAGTTGTCTTCCTCAAGCGCGACGCGGCTCCTGGTGGTCTTCGGATCATCGGTGAGCGAAGCGGGACGCGAGAGAGGGCGACCCAAGAAGGGCCGCGGAACACTGGACGGTTTTGGCTTCGAGGGACTTCGGTTCCAGAATGCCGGGCCGGCCCGAGCGAAAGACCAGCGAACCTTCGGGCCGCGCAGTCGAGTAGGTCGATCGGCTCCTCGCAAGAGGGAGCGGTTCGGTGGGATGCGACGCCTGAGCTGGTGAGCCAGGATCGAGAGCGGGTCAGGCTGGGCCGAAAGGCCGAAGTGGACCAGGTTACGAACACCGGCATATCCTTCGCTCGGCGCAGTGGGGGCTGGCAGCAATGCCGGCCCCCATTTCTTTTGGGCTACCGGAATCGAGGCGAGCGCCTCCGAACCCGCTCCCCCGCCCCGCGCCGGGCCGCGCCGCAGCGCCTTAATTCAACCCTTCGACGAACGGAAGGAAACCAAACCCGCGCTGCGCGTTCAGCGGGGCAGGTGGCGGCGGCAATCATGTCGCCGGAAGCGGCGGGCGCGAAGGAGTTTGAACGTGCGCAAGATCGCCGCTCTCATTCTCGCTTCGGCGGCCGGCGCACTCGGCGCTGCCGCATCGGCGAGCACAACGTCGACTTTGGTGTCCAACGCCCCCTGGTGGGAGAAAATCACCGTCACCTTGAGCGGTGACGGAAAAGCCGAAGCCTGCCGCTACGAAACCAGCCTCAAGACCACCGCCGACGATTGCGACGTCGCGTCGAACGAAGCGGCGATGGTGAGCAAGGCTTCGGAGAACAAGGGCGAGGTCACGCGAATCACGTTCGAGCGCCGGTTCACCCCGGGCGCCGCGCCGGCGAAGCCCAACCTCGAGACCGGCGACACGTTGCTTGGCGGCGAGATGATGGCGCTGGCGATCGACGCGAAAGGCGCGGTCAAGGACTGCAAGATGGTCGCCCAGTCCGGCGCTATGCGCCCGCAATATAGCTGCGACGACGCGACCGCCGAGCGGTTCCAGGCGAGCTACGGCGCCGGCAAGAACAGCGCCGAGCGCGAAGGCTATATGACCATCCTGGTGTACGGCCACACCGAACATATGGTTTAGGTCCGGCCCCCTCCACCAAGTCCGCGGGTTCCCCCTCCCCGAGCACAGCTCGGGGAGGATTCATCAATTCACGACGATCGTGTCGGTCATGCCCATTTGCGTGTGAAGGAAGTGGCTGCAGTGGGCCTGGTAGGTGCCGCGCGCGGGGATGAGGGTGATGCTGCGCGTCTCGTGCGGGCGCAGCTCGACCTCGCTGCCGACCGGTCCTCCGGCGAGGATCTGCGCGTGCTGGAAGAAGCCAGGCGCGGTGAAGTCGTGAGCGCTTCCCGAGCGGTTCGCGAAGACCATCGTCACCGGCCGGCCCGCGGCGAGCTGGATCGGGGACGGGGCGAAGCCGAAGCTGTAAAGAGTGACGACGAGCTGCGCCGGCTGGGCAACAGCCGGGGGCGCGAAAGACAGTGACAGGACCGTCGCGGCGGCTAGCGGTGACATACGCATTTCCAATCTCCTTCGCCCTTCGTGCGCCACTGTACCAGGAAAGGTTCATGGCCGCGGCGGTCCGCCGAATCTGGCCTGTTGTGCCCGGCGCGATCCCTCGGCAGACTGGGAGCGGGCATGTTCGCGTGCTCGCGTCGAGGGGAGATGTATCATGAAACCACTTGCCGGCCTGGCCATCGCCGCCAGCGCCATCGCGTTCGCCGCCGTTCCCGCCGCTGCGAAGCAGGACCCGACGAAGCTCGGCTGCACGCAAATGCAGAACGGCAAATGCACGAGCTGGGCGCAGCTCACCGCGGAGCAGGCGAGACACGTCCGGATGAACGACGTGTTCGGTCCCGACTATCCTTATTATCTGAAGCAGACCGATTTGTCGGACGACATGGTGCGCGAGTACGGGCTCGATCTCCGGTCGCGCTACATCACGACCGACAGCGGTTACATCTTCGTGATCGACCCGGACGGGTTCGAGGTGACGCGGGTGATCGCGCCGCAGTCGGCTACCGAGCGCTGAAGCGGTAAGAGGAGGTCACGCGGAGTGAATCCGCGTGACTCGTCGGATGGGTTCGACCGGCCTGTCACCAGCCGCCCCGCCGGGGACCCCCACGAAAGTAGTAATTTCGTGGGAACCCTGGCCGGCTCTCGGCCTCCCTTCGACATAATCGGCCGTTTGCGCTGCAAACGTCCGCTTATGCTCGGGGGCTCGAGCGACGGAACATCGCGGCAGCTGGGCGGTTGCGTCGCGAGCGACGCAGGAGAGAAATGATGAAGCGATCGACCTATGCGGCGGCTGCGATCGCAGTCGCTCTTACGGCTTGCAACAAACAGACGGGCAACAACGAGGCCGCGGCGACCAACGCCGCAACCAATGCGGCAACCATGAATGGCGCCACCGCCAATGCGGCGGGCGGCAATATGGCGATGAACGGAGCCGCGTCGAGCGGCGCGATCGACACCGCCTTCGTCACCGAGGCGATGAAGGGCGACAACAGCGAGGTCGCGCTCGGCAACCTCGCGCAGCAGAAGGGCAGCTCGGCCGGGGTCAAGGATCTCGGCAAGATGCTGGTCACCGATCATGGCGCGCACAAGCAGGTCGTCGCCGACCTGGCGCAGAAGGCGAATGTCCCGGTGACGAACGACCTCAACGACGAGGCCAAGGCCGAGCAGAAGAAGCTCGAGGGTCTGTCGGGCGCGGCATTCGACAAGGAATTCGTGCGCGCGACCGTCGAAGATCACCAGAAGGACATCGCCAAATATGAGCAGGAGGCGAAGTCCGGCGACGCGCAAACCGCCGCGATGGCGAAGACCACGCTGCCGACGCTGAAGAAGCACCTGCAGACGGCGCAGGCGCTGGAGAAATAAGCTTCACAGGCGAATAGTGTTTTAACCTACTTGGAAAAAAACGCTTGACAGCGTCACGCTGATTCGGTACGCGTTGGGCACAGTGAAGAATTGCGAGTCGGGCCGGTCACCCTCGGGTGGCGCGGCCCGATTTCGTTGGTGCTCGGGAGAGGCGGATTGGCGGGCCGGAAGGCGGGCGGAGTGAAAACGAAGCTGGTGCTCGTCGCCGGCAAGGTGCCGCAGATGCGCAAGGCTTCCAAGCGTAGCTGGAGCAAGAAGGCCGGTCATTTCGTGACGGTCCTCGCGCAAACCTGCAACGTCAGCGAAGCCTGCCGCAGGAGCCGCCTGCCGATGACCGTCGCCTACCGCCGGCGCCGATCCGACGCGGCGTTCCGCGCCGCCTGGGTCGAAGCGATAGCGATCGCTTACCAGCGGCTCGAGGGCGTGCTTCTCGACCGGGCTTTCAACGGCACCGAGAAGCTGGTGATCCGCAAGGACGGATCGGAAGAGCGGATGCGCGAATATCCGAACCACCTCGGCCTGCAGCTTTTGAAGATGCACCGCGAGACGGCGACGGAAGCGGACATGGACATGGCGCAAGAGGACGTGGACGAAATCCGCGAACGGCTCGTGCGCAAATTGCAGCGATTGAAGAAGCGGGATGAAGAAGCGGAAGCGCGAGCATCGGGATTACGAGGGGGTGACGAAGCACCAGATGATGGTGCTCAAGAACGCCAGCCCCGAGCTTCAGCTCCGGTCGATGAAGGGTATGAGTCCGGCGGGGCTGCTGGCGTTTGACGCCAAATTCGAGAATTGGGCGCACGAGAACCAGCTTCCGCCGACGAGCGAGGGCTGGCGCGTCTGGCTGATGCTCGCCGGGCGCGGGTTCGGAAAGACGCGTGCCGGAGCGGAGTGGATCTTCGGGCTTGCGAACGCGAGGCCCGGGGTGAGGGTCGCGCTGGTCGGCGCGTCGATCGGCGAAGCGCGAAGCATCATGGTCGAGGGCGTGAGCGGGCTGATTACGGTCGCTCGCAACCGCCGGCGCAAGCTCCGGTGGGAGCCGAGCCTGGGGCGGCTGCGGTGGCCGAACGGGAGCGAGGCGCAACTATTCTCGGGCGATCATGCCGACGGCCTTCGCGGGCCCGAGCATGATTTCGCCTGGTGCGACGAGCTCGCCAAATGGCGGGAGGCGGAAGACGCGTGGGTGAACGTGCAGTTCGGCCTCAGGCGCGGGCGGCGGCCGCGCGCGCTGATCACGACGACGCCGCGGCCGATGCAATTGTTCGACCGGATCAGGGAAGACGCGTGGACGGTGACGACGCGCGGGAAGACGAGCGACAACGTCAATCTCGACGAGCGGGTGATCGATATTTTGACGGCGACCTATGGCGGGACGCGGCTTGGCGCGCAGGAGCTCGACGGCGAGCTGTTGCGGGAGGTCGAGGGGGCGCTGTGGAGTCGGGAGATCATCGAAAAGGCGCGGGTGGCGCCGCTCGGCGCCGGCGCGTTCGATCGGATCGTGGTCGGAGTCGACCCGCCGGCGGGTGCCGGAGAGAAATCGGACGCGTGCGGGATCGTGGTGTGCGGGTCGCGCGGCGAGATGCTGACCGTCCTCGAGGATGCGACGGTGCGGGGGCTAAGCCCCGAAGGCTGGGCGAGCCGGGTGGCCGCGGCGGCCCTGCGCTGGGACACGGCGCAGGTGATCGCGGAGGCGAACAACGGCGGGGCGATGGTCGAAAGCGTGCTCAAGGCCGCCGACTTCGGCTTGCGCGTGCGGCTGGTGCATGCATCGCGCGGCAAGAGCGCTCGGGCCGAGCCGATTGCGCTCAAGTTCGAGACCGGCAAGGCGGTGTTCGCGGGCGAGTTCCTGGCGCTCGAAGCCGAGCTCTGCGGGATGATCGCGGGCGGTGGCTACGAGGGACCGGGGCGCTCGCCGGATCGCGCGGATGCGATGGTTTGGGCGATGACGGCGCTGTCCGTGACGAGGAGCGGCGTGCCGCGGGTAACAAGGCTCTGAGCCTTATCGAAAGTAAACTGATGGAGGCTGAAAACGGCTGATAATGTCCGCGCGACGACACAGGCGAGGGGGACACGCCATGGCGACTGTCGCGGGCACATTTTCACTCAGGGAAAAGCGACCGGACCTGCTTTCGGGCACGCCCAGGGCGCATGCGATCGACCGATGGATCTTCGTCGCGATGGCGGTGTGGTTCATCTTCGTCGTGCTCACGGGATTCATCCCCGATGCGATCATGAAGGTGGGGCTGGTCGAGGCCGGGCAAAGGCCGCCGTTCCCGATCGTGATGCACATGCACGCGGTCGTGATGGGGTCGTTCATGCTGCTGCTGCTGACGCAGGCGATGCTGATGGCGACCGGCCGGCGCGAGCTTCACATGAAGGTCGGGATCGCGGCGTTCGCGCTGGTGCCCGTGCTGGTCGTCGTCGGGTTCATTCTCGCGCCGACCATGTATCACCAGCTGTGGAACATGGCTCAGTCGGCGCCGCCCGAAGTGCGGCCGAAGCTGCAGCAAAGATTGCTCCAAGTGGACGATATCCTCCTGCTGCAGACGCGTGCCGGAATCCTGTTCCCGTTGCTCATGGCCATCGGGTTGAAAGCGCGCTCGGGGAACGCCGGCCTGCACAAGCGAATGATGTTCCTGGCGCCTGCAGTCGCATTGGGAGCGGCGATCGACCGGATGACCTGGTTGCCGAATACATTGCCGGCAAACGCAGTCGGCAGTGACCTGTGGATACTGGTCGTGCTGTCGCCGCTGTTCGTATGGGACGTGGTGCGAAACCGCCGAGTCCATGAGGCTTACGTGATCTGGCTGGCGCTGTACCTGCCGGTGAGTCTGGTGCTGTACAGCCTGTGGGACACGCCGTGGTGGCACGCGACCGCGCGGCAGATCATGGGTGTGTAACCGTCTAGATTATCGAATCTTTTGAGGGCTCCTTCGGGAGCCCTTTTTCTTGGGAGCAAGCGATGGGGTGGTGGTTCGGGCGCAAAAGCGCGCCGGCGGACGCGAGGCCGTTTATGCCCGCGTGGTTGCGAAATGATGCAGCCGAGGAGGGGTTCGCTTGCTCCTATCCCGCACAGTTCGACGAGGTCTACCGGCGCAACCCGGTCGGCCAGCGAGCCGTGCGGCTGATTGCGGGGATGCTCGGCAGCCTGACGGTCGATGGCGATGAGCGGGCGGTAGCCCTGGTGAAGGCGGACGGGCTACTGGAAGCGATCGCGGCGAACCTGCTGCTCAACGGCAATGCCTATGTGCAGCTGATCGCCGACAGCCGCGACGTGCCGATGGAGCTGGTGCAACTCCGCCCCGAGCGCGTGCAGGTCGTCGCCGACGAGCGCGGCTGGCCGGTCGGCTATCTCTACCGCGCGGGCGCGCAGGTCACCCGGTACAATCGCCTCGACGCGATGGACCGGCAGCAAGTCACGCATTTGAAGGCGCTGCATCCGCGCGACGACCATTATGGGATGGGGTGCCTCGAGGCGGCGATCGCCGCTGCGACCGTGCACAACCGCGCGAGCCGCTGGAACAAGGGGCTGCTCGACAATGCGGCGCGTCCATCGGGTGCCCTCAGCTACCAGCCCGCCGACGGAAGCGTGCTTTCGGCCGAACAGTTCAAGCGGCTGAAGGAGGAGCTCGCGAGCGAATTTTCGGGCGAGGCGAATGTCGGGCGGCCGCTGCTCCTCGAGGGCGGGCTCAAGTGGCAGGCGCTGAGCCTGACGCCCGCCGACATGGATTTCGTGGCTTTGAAAGAAGGCGCGGCGCGCGACATTGCGCTCGCCTTTGGCGTTCCGCCGGTACTGGTGGGCCTACCGGGGGACGCCACCTATGCCAATGCACGCGAGGCGGGTCGCGCGCTCTACCGCCAGACGATCCTGCCGATGGCGGGGCGGATCCTCGGCTCGCTCGCGGCGATGCTGAGCGACTGGATCGGGGAGGTGACGCTGACGGTCGACACCGACCAGATCAGCGAGCTTGCCGACGACCGCTCGCAGCTGTGGCAGCAGGTCGGCGCGGCGAGCTTCCTGAGCGAGGCGGAGAAGCGCGACATGCTCGGTTTCCTGCCCGAAAAGGTTCAATAATGACAAATGTTGCGGTGAGCGCGGAAGCGCTCCTGGCGAGCCTGATGGCGCAGGCGGAAGGGCGCGGCACGGACTTGCTGACGATGCGGGCGTTGGTCGAGGAATCGAGCCAGGCCGGAGCTCGGCGGGCGCTCGAGTCGCTCGGGCTCGACGACGAGCGCGCGCGGCGCGACATGGATGAATTGCGCGAGCTGCTCGCCGCCTGGCGCGACGCCAAGCGGACGGCGCGGCGCGCGGTGGTGGCGTGGCTGGTGCGGATTGCGCTGGCGGTGCTGCTGATCGGGATCGCGGTTCGGCTGCGGCTGACGGACCTGGTGGTGCAGTGAGGTTTGCCGGCTACGCCGCGCTGTTCGACCGACCGGACAAGGGGGGCGACATCATCCGCAAGGGTGCGTTCGCAAAGGCGCTCCAGAACGCCGCGGAGGTGCCGCTCTTGTGGCAGCACAAGACCGGAGCGGTGATCGGCAAGGTCGAGCAGCTGCGCGAGGACGAGCGCGGGCTCAGGGTGATCGCGAGCCTCGGCGACGCGCGTGCATCGCGGCTGCTCGAGAGAGGAAAGATCGACGGGCTGAGCTTCGGCTACCGAGTCCGTGAGGCGAAGAGCGAGGGAGGATTGCGCGAGCTGATCGAGCTCGACCTCGTGGAGGTGAGCCTGGTCGCGAACCCGATGCAGCCGAAGGCTCGGGTGCATGCGATTGAACGCAGACGCGACTAGTTGCAGAGTGAATTATGTTCTGGCGCGCGTTATTGCTGCTGATCGCGGCCGTCCCGAGCGGTCCGCCTTCAACCCTGATTTGCATCGGCGGATGTCCGCCGCCGGAAGCCTATGCCGACCCCATCGATCGGCAAATTGCCGAAACCGGTGTCGGCATTCCGGGGCGGCCATCGCCTTGCGCGCGTGAAGAAACGGTCAACGGACATCCGGTCGTCGCAATTCTACCGACGCAGCTGTGCTTCAAGATGCTTCCGCAGCAGCGTTTCCGCGGGCTTTGGCGTCATGCAATGGAGGATTCTCAATTCTGTCCTGAACCTGCGAAGGAATGTCCTGATCCGGCGACCGGCAGAAAAATCCGTCTCGAAGGAGGGCCGGGCCGCGGCGGCCACGGGGAGCTTTACAGGGTCGACTTCATCGGCCGGCGCACTGTGTACAAGGATGGCTATGGGCCCTCCGATTATGTCGTCGTGATGGACGAGGCGATCAAGATCGAGCTGATCGAGGACCCGATGGGCAAGATTGCCCGAGCGATACTGAAGAAGAACTAGAAAGCGGGTCCGCCTGAAAGCCGGGATGACCAAGGTGAGGTGGCGAGGGTCGCGGTTTCCGCGGCCCTTTTTGTTTGGGTTTTGCACGGGAGAAGAGTGAATGGTGGAAGTGAAGGCGGATCCGCTCGAGCAGTCGTTCGAGCAGTTCGAAGAGGATGACGGCGTCGCGGCGCTCAAGGTCGAGCTCGAGACGCTGAAGGCGAAGATCGCCGCGGGCGAGATTGCGGCGCAGCGGCCGCCGCTGGATGGCGTCAAATCGGCGGAAGCGAGCGCGTTCGTCGAGCAGTACATCCGGCGCGGGATCGAGGCCGGGCTGGAGACCAAGGCGATCGACAGCTCGTCGAATTCGGTCGGCGGCTATGCCGTGCCGCAGGAGCTCGACGCCCAGATCGACGCGACTTTGGTCGCGATCTCGCCGATCCGGTCGATCGCCAACGTCGTGAAGGTCGGAAGCGCCGGCTACCGCAAGCTGATCGCGAGCGGCGGCACTCCGTCGGGGTTCGTCGGCTTCGACGACGCGCGGCCGGAGACGAGCACGCCCACCTTCACCGAGATCGTCGCGCCGTCGGGTGACCTCTACGCGAACCCGGCGGTGTCGCAGCAGATGCTCGATGACGTACAGTTCGACGTCGAGGGCTTCCTCGCCAGCGAGATCGCGACGGAGTTCGCTCGCGCCGAGGGTGCCGCGTTCGTTGCGGGAAGCGGCGTCAACCAGCCGCTCGGCTTCCTCAGCTCGCCGACGTCCGCGGCCGTCGACAGCGTCCGCCCGATGGGCACGCTGCAGACGATCGGCACGGGTACCGCGGGCGCATTCCCGGCGAGCGATCCGGAGGACGCGCTGATCGACCTGGTGCAGTCGCTTCGCTCGCCCTACCGGCAGGGCGCGGTGTTCGTGATGAACTCCGCAACCGCGTCGGAAATCCGCAAGTTCAAGACCAGCACCGGCGCGTTCCTGTTCCAGCCGAGCCTGGCCGCGGGGCAGCCGGCGACCTTGCTCGGCTATCCGCTGATCGAGGCGGAGGACATGCCCGACATTGCGGCGGGCTCGCTGTCCATCGCATTCGGCAATTTCAAGGCGGGCTATGTGATCGCGGAGCGGAATGCGACGCAGATCCTGCGCGATCCGTACACGCACAAGCCGTACGTCCACTTCTACGCGACCAAGCGCGTCGGCGGCCAGGTGGTGAACTCCGAAGCGATCAAGCTTCTGCAGTTCGCATAGCCGTGCTCGGCTGTCCCCCGGACAGCCTCCGCGCGGCTATCTGGCGGGGTCGCACGCGTCTTGCTGCGACCCCCTTTCCAATTCCAACTCTCTTGAGGAGCCGCAATGGCGGGTTCTTTCCAGCCCAAGTTCGCCGACCTCGTGCGCAACTACACGACGACGATCGGCACCGGCGACTTCGTGCTCGGCCCCGTGGTCAACGGGTTCATCGGGTTCGCGCAAGCCTGCCAGCCGGGCGACAGCTTCTATTATTCGGCGACGGGTATCGATAATCCCGCGCAGTCCGAGGTCGGACGCGGAACGCTGCTGGCCAACGGCTCGATCAGCCGCGAACCAATGGGCGGCACAAAGACGGATTTCACGACCGGCACCAAGTCGATCGCGCTGATTGCGGCGGCCGAGTGGTACGCAGCGGTCGACGCGGCAGCGGCTGCCAGCGCAGACGCGCCGAGCAGCGCGGCGACCCGGAGTAGCCTGGCCGATCTGGCGCAGAGCGCGATCCCGGCGCTGCTCACCGAACCTGGTGCCGAAGGCCTGTTCGTGTGGGACGGCACGGATCGTTCGTCCGACGTTTCCGCGGACGGAGCCGAGGCCATGTACGTGGCGCCGGCGAGCGACCGCACGGGAGCATCGGGCGCTTGGGTCCGCAAGTTCAGCGGGTTCATCGACGTCAAGTGGTTCGGAGCGAAGGGCGACGCGAACTCGGCTGGATCCACTGGAACCGACGACACTGCGGCCATCCAGGCTGCTCTCGATTTCCTCAGCGCCTCGGGCGGCGGAACGCTCCACTTCCCCGAGGGCAATTACAAGACCGCCGCCTTTTTGATCGTCCCCGCAAACGTCATCCTCAGAGGCGCCGGCCGCAAGATCTCGAAGATCGTCGGAACCCATGCCGGCGGCGGCGGCGCGGACGCTGCGGAAGATACGCGCAACGGCTCGATCCTCTACAACGCGCAAACGATCAATGGCTCGACGCGGATCGACATCACAGTCGAGGATTTGTGGCTGCACAACGCCAATACCGCCAACCAGGGCGCCGGCTTTTACCAGCAATCCGGCTCCGTTCTGACGATCCGCAATTGCGAGATCACCGGCTCCAAGTGGGGCGTGATCCTCGACCAAACCGAGGCGGTGCGAATCGACAGCTGCGAGCTAAGCTCAGGCGTTAGCGGCGGTGCGGGGCTGTGGATCGTCAACGGCCCCGACCTCAACCCTGCTGCGCTCGGCGAATTTTCGAACCTGATCTCGGTGCGCGACTGTAACGCGAACGCAGCAGTGAGCGGCTGCTACGGAATCGTCGACGACGGCGGTGACGACCACAAGTTCGACAACGTCGGTTTCAACGGTGGCGTGAACGGGCTGCGAGCTGCAGGGGTCGGCGGGCTCGTCATCAGCAGCGCCTACGCCGAAAGCCAGAGCGCGGAGATTATCCATCTCGACGTCTATTCGCTTTCGGGAAGAGGCGTGGGCGGATCAGGCTGCACAATCCTCGGCGGCGAGTGGCTTCCGCCCGCCGGCTATCCCGCGATCAGGGGGTATGATTCGCCAGGCTCGCTGATCGTTATCGGCGGCTCCTACGGGACAAGCAGCCCCAACCCCCTCGTAGGCACGGCGAACTTCTTCAGTGTCTCGGTGATTGGACCGAGCTACTCCGGCTATCCCGGAACCGCCGAGTTCTGCGACGGCTCGGCAGGCGGCCACCATTTTGAATCGCTGAAGCTAGCGATGGACAGGACGGGCGACCTTACGCTGGGTGCCAACCTGTCGATCGGCGGCGCTTCGGGAACCGCGCGATTCCTCAACTTCCAGACGGCCGCCGCCACGTCGGCCTACATCGCGCTCGGCAGCGACAATTCCACGCTGTTCCACAATGTCCCTACCGGTGGCGGGCACCAGCTCCAGGTCAATTCGACGACTGTTGCGACGGTCGGCGCGGCGGGGCTCAGCCTGTCGATCGGCGCACTCAGCCTCCCACCATTCACGGTTGCGACACTGCCGGCATCGCCCGCTGTCGGCGCGCGGTCGTTCGTGACTGACGCGACAGCAAGCACCTTCGGGAGCGCGGTCATGGGCGGCGGCACGAACAAGGTGCCGGTCTATTACGACGGCGCCTGGAGGATCGGCTGATGAGCTCTCGCGGAGTGAACCACCAGGCGGCCGTCGAGACCAGCAGGATCGCAGCGGCGCTGGTGCTGCAGGCGCGCGCGCCATGAGCATTGGAGCGAACGCGATCGCGCACACGCCCATCGCGGCGGACGTGCCGGACTCTTCGCTGGTTAAGGCGCCGAATAAGCGCACCACGACCGCCAAGAGCGACACCGTGGCGCAGCCGGAACCCCGCTGAGCTCTTCAACCAGGGAAACACAATGAGCTTTCTTCTCAAGGACCCCGAAGCGGTCCTCGATTACATGATGGACTGGGGCACGGAGTATCTCTCCGCGGGAGACCTCCTTGCCGACAGCCTGTGGTCGGTCACGCCGGACGAGCCCGGCGGCCTCACCGTGCTCGGCAGCGGCTTCGATGCCTCGAGCGCGACGGTGAAAGCCGGCGGCGGCGTTGCCGGCCATCTGTACCGTCTCGCCAACCGCATCACGACCGCGATCGGAAGAGTCGACGAACGATCGATCGTCGTGCGCGTGGAGGACCGCTGATGAACGGCGCCGGGCCGGCCCTGCCGATCGTCAGCTTGAGCGAAGCGCAAGCCTATCTCCGGATCGAGACGGGCGAAGAGGAGGCGCTGGTCGCCGGCCTTATCCGCTCCGCGAGCGGCCTGTGCGAGGCGTTCATCAACCAGGTGGTCATTGCACGCGTATTCCAGTGCGACGTGCCCGCGAGCGGCGTCTGGGAGCGGCTGCCGGTGACGCCGGTGCGCTCGATCAGCGAAGTCGACGCGGTTGGTTCCAGCGGGACCGCGACGCCGGTGGCGAGCGACGCCTATGCGATCGACATCGATTCCACCGGCGACGGATGGGTGAGGATCCTCCAGGCTAATAGCCTGACGCGCGTTCGCGTGACGGGCAGCGCAGGAATCGCAGACGATGAGAACGGAGTCCCCGAGGCGATCCGGCAAGGCGTGCTTCGGCTCGTCGCGCATCTATTCACGGAGCGGGACGGCAGCGGCGGCGAACCGCCCGCGGCAGTGACCGCACTGTGGCGGCCGTACCGGCGGTTGAGGTTGGCATGAGTGAATTTGCAGGCACGCTGCGCGAACGCATCCTAATCGAGCAGCCGATTCCCGTGCGCAACGCGATGGGGATGCAGGAGCCCGGCTGGGAAGAAGTCTGCCGCTGCCTGGCAAGCGTCGTGCCCGACAGCGTGGGCCCGCAGAGCGAAGGTCAGGCGCTGAGCGCGATGCCCAAGTTCCGCGTGACGATCCGCGCTCGGGACGGGATCGCGCTCGACCAGCGGATCAGCTGGAACGGGCGCAAATTGATGGTCCGGCAACTGCTCGACGACCCGCGGACGAAGGACCGCATCGCGATGCGCTGCGAGGAGGTGCGGTCATGATGGACAGACTGATCGCGCGTGGCGAGCAGCTGGCGAGTCAGGCGCAGGCACGACAGGTGCAGCGCGTCGCCGCGCAACTGCGCACGTTGTTTGGCAGCGCAGCGGTGGACGTCGAGGACGCGCGGGTCCTCGTAACCGGCCGCGGGATCATCAAGCGCTGGCTGATCGATCCGAGCCTGCGCTTCCTTTCCGGAGGCTTGAAGTGAGCGCCGGCGGAGCATTGCAGTCGGCAATCGCGGCGACGCTGAGCGGACTCGAGGGCCTGACCGGCGTGTTCGACGGGCCGCCGGCGCGAGCGGCCTATCCTTATGTGGCGCTCGACGCGACGACCGAGATCGACTGGAGCCACAAGAGCGGAACGGGCCGCGAGGTCATGGTTGCGATTACATTGTGGGACGACCAGCCGGCGCGGTTGCATGAGCTCGCTGACTCAGTCGAGGCGGCGGTGGATTCGCTGCCGCCGATCGCCGGCTGGCAGCTGGTGAACATGCAGCTGGTGCGGCGGCGCGTGGTGCGCGACGTCGCCGGGCCGTGGGCCGCGGCGGTCGATTTTCGAGCGCGGGTGCTGGTCAGTAACTAATGGGCAGAGAGGATCGACGGAGCAACAATTTGCGTGCCGAGGAAAAGAAGGATGATCAACGCAAACGTGTCGCAGGCCACACCTGCCCAGAAGGCAACTGGATGAGCGCCGCGGTCAATACTTAGGTGCCCCACATAGGTAAGTATCCACCTTCCGGAATTGACTGAGCGGTAGATCCGCCAGGCCGAAAAAAGGCCGAACGTCAGAAATGTTACGCCCCAGAGCTGGTCGGTGGTCACACCCTGAACCTAGCCAATGGGCAAAGGGTCGCAAGCCTGGGGCGGGCCCATCGTGAATATATCAAAGGGAGAAACTTATGGCGGCGGAGCGCGGGAGCGCGTTTTTGCTCAAGATCGGCGATGGGTCGGCGACACCGATTTTTTCGACGGTCGCGGGCCTGAAGACCACGCAATTGTCGATCAACGGCGATGCGGTGGTGATCACGAACAAGGGGAGCGGGGGCTGGCGCGAACTTCTATCCGGCGCCGGCGTGCGGTCGGTTTCGGTCGCGGCGAGCGGCATCTTCACCGGCAGCGTAGCGGAAACGCAGGTCAAGTCGCTCGCGCTTACCGGCGCGCTGGAGAGCTATCAGCTGAGCTTCGAAAGCGGCGAGCAGATGCAGGGCGAGTTCCTCGTCACGCGGCTCGAATATGCCGGCGATTTCAACGGCGAGCGCAATTACACGATCGCGCTCGAAAGCTCGGGCGAAGTGGTGGCGCTGTGACGAGTGCCAATCCGCATCGCGGCGAGGCGAGTCTGGACGTCAGCGGCGAGCGCTTGCTGCTCCGACCGACGTTCGGGGCCCTGGTCGCCGCCGAAGAAGAGCTTGGGTCGCTGTTCGAGCTGGTCGAGCGCGCTGCAGCCGGCGCGCTCAAGCTGCACGAGATCGCGGCTCTGTTCGACCATCTGTCGCCTGCACGGGCCGAAGCGGTCACGCGCGAGCGCATCGGCGAGGCGGTGGTCGAGAAGGGTCTCGCTAGGATCACACCGGTGCTGAAGCAGGTGCTCGCGCAGATCCTTCAGGGTCGATGAGCCGCGATTTCGGCGAAGCCGCCGCGCGCCTGAGCACCGCAGCGAGCCTGCTGCTGCGCTGGCGACCCTCAGAGTTTTGGAATTCAACCCCGGCGGAACTGTCACTGGCGCTGAGCGTGAGCGGCGCTTCGCTCGATGGACCAGACGCGAAAACGATCGAAGCGCTGCGGAAGCGCTTTCCCGACTAGATCCTCAACATTCCGGAGGGTGCAGCGAGGCCGCCGAGGATAAAGGCCCAAAGCACAACCCCTAGAAGCAGTCCGGCAAGCTTGGGCTGTGTCATCGGGGCGCCGTAAAAAACGCCGTAGAAGAGCATGAAACTGAAGATCAGCTCGCCAACAACGGCGATCACCCAAAGCAATATGTGCACTCGGATCGACCTCCAACCGACAGCTAGCCAGCACGAGTGGGCGTGAACAAGTCAATTCTTATCCAGAAAGCCTGAATTGATGGACGACACGATCGAAACGCTGATGGTCAGCGTGCGGGCGGACACGAGCGCGTTCGCGCGTGATGTCGCGGCGATGCGCGGGCAGCTCGAAGGGCCGTTGGTCGACGGCGCAGGGCGCGCGGGGGCGCTGATCGACCGCTCGCTCGCGAAGGCGATCCTGAGCGGCAAGACGGGCTTCGACGATCTAAAGAAGGTCGCACTGGCAGCCATGGCCGATATCGCGCAGGCGTCGCTTCGTGCGCTGTTCCAGACACCTAGTGGCGGCAGCTTCGGAGCGGGATTGATCAATGGGCTCGGAAGCCTCGTGACGTCGCTCCTCGGCCTTCCGGGCCGGGCGACGGGCGGGCCGGTCAGCAGCGGGCGCGCCTACGTCGTCGGCGAGAAGGGCCCGGAGCTTTTCGTGCCGTCCAGCGGCGGGCGCATCGAGCAGGTGAGCAGGAAAGGCGGGGACGTGCGCGTCGCAATCGCGATCCAGGCACCGCAGCCGTCCGATCCACAGGTGCTTCGTCAATCGACCCGGCAAGTGGCACGAGCGATCCGCTCCGCCCTGGCGAAGCCACAATGAACCTCTGGTTCACGCGGCCGGACGCGAAGATCGCCCGGACGTTCGTCAAGCGCTTTGACCCGCTACATTGGACGGTGGATTTTCCGCGCGGAACGGTTGCGAGCGCGGTAACCAGCGCTGACGGGCACGGGCTGTCGGTCCAATGCGAATTCCTCCGCGAAGGCGATCTCGTCGGGGTGATCTGGGAGAGCGAGGACACGCGCTCGCATCCGGCGCATGCGCGCGAGACGAGCCGCGATTATTCCAATTGCACGCTGAGCTTCCACTGGGAGTCGAGCGGCGTGATTGCGCTCGATGCGGTGAATGGCCCGACGCTCACCATCGAAGGCACGGACTCGGCTGACAATGCGCAGACCTGGCTCGTGCGATTGTGGAATTATGCCAGCGGCTCGCCGGAGAGCGCGGACATCACCATCGACTTCAACGCGCTCGACGGCGGGTTCAGCCTGCCGGCGGATGCGATGGGTGTGGATCCGACGCGCATCGACCGGATGTTCATAAGCCTCGCCGCGCCCTCATATGTCGCGAACTCGCAGGTGCTGCTCGCAGCGCCGGTGCAGGCAAGCGCGACGATCAGCAACATCGTGTGCGACGGCGCGAGCAGCGTGCTGCTGGTCAACGATGCGGTGGTGCCCGAGCACGGGCTGCGGATCGCGACCGACTATGACGACATGTACAACCTGCCGCCCGAGCGGGTGGTGCAGTCAATCGAACGGCTCGGCTATCGCGGTGTCATCAATCACTATATCGGGATGAGCCATTATTTCGCGCTTGATGGCGCTGGGCTGCTCGACCCGACAAGGACACTCAACAGCGCGGCGCTCGCATGGCACCAGGAGTTTGCGCGCGCGGCCAAGGCGCACGATTACCAGCTGATCTGGTCGGTCTCGTACGAGATCCTCGACATGTTCTGTCCGGATGCGTGGAAGCAGCGCGCGTATGACGGAACGCAGGCTCTGACCGGGTGGGACCCACCCTCGACGTTGATCTCGCCGGCGAATGGCGATGCCATCGCTTTCCTGAAGAATGTCGCCGAGCAGTTCGTCGCGATCGCGGAAACCGCGGGCCTTGAACCGCAAGTGCAGATCGGTGAGCCGTGGTGGTGGGTGCGAACGGACGGCGCGATTTGCCTCTACGACGACGCAGCGAAGGCAGGGTTCGGTGGCAACCCTGTGCCCATCAACAATGTTCGCACGAACCTGACGAGCGCGCAGCTGCAGTTGCTGGATGATGCCGGCGCGCTGCTTGCGCAGTCCACGTCGTCGATCTCGAATGCGGTGAAGCTTGCGTCCGCCAGCGCGAAGACCCTGGTGCTGGTTTATCTGCCGACGGTGCTCGATCCGGCGGCGCCTGAACTCAGGCGCGCGAACTTGCCGACGGCATGGGCGAGTCCCGCGTTCGATGTGCTTCAGATCGAAGAATATGAATGGGTGACGAGCGGGCGCACCAACGTGCGCGCCACTGCGCACGACGAGATCAATTCGCGGCTCGGCTATCCGGCCGAGCAGCAGCATTATTTCGCGGGCTTCGTCGCAGATGCGAGCGAGCGCGAGCAGTGGCGCCCGATCCTCTCTGCCGCCCTCGAGGCGCGCGCACGAGGGTCGGCCGAAGTGTTCATCTGGGCGCTTCCGCAGGTTTTGCGCGACGGAGTCACATTGTTCGGAGAGGAGGAGGCGGTGACGCCATTTGATGACGTGCTGTTTCCGATCGAGATCGGCCAGGAGGCGAGCGTCGCGCCGAACTTTTCGACAAACGTCGTGACCAGCGCGAGCGGGTTCGAAGCGCGCAACGCCAATTGGGCGCAGGCGCGGATGCGCTTCGATGCCGGTCCGGGGGTGCGCGCTGAGGCGGAGTTGCAGACCTTGCTTTCGTTCTTCCGCGCCCGGCGCGGGTCGGCGGTCGCGTTCCGCTTCCGCGATCCGTACGACAATAGTTCGAACGGGATGAGTGGAACGCCGGCTGCGGCTGATCAGCTAATCGGGACCGGCGACGGATCGACGGACAGCTTCGCGCTTGTGAAGACCTACGGCACGGGCGAACAGCGTCGGATTACGCGGCCGGTGGCGGGCAGCGTGCGGATCGCCGTGAACGGCGCGGAGATGACGACCGGCTGGACGCTCGATGACAAAGGCGTGATCGCTTTTGACAATCCGCCTGTGGCGGGGGCGGCCGTCACGGCGGGCTTTCTGTTCGACACGCCGGTGCGGTTCGCCGACGATCATATCGAGATCAATCGCTCGACCTTCCTTGCCGGCGAAGCGCCGTCGGTACCCCTGATCGAAGTCCGCGAGGCTTGAGCCAATGAGCATCGTTGACGGCGAGCTGACGAGCCTCGCCTTATGCTGGCGCCTCGAGCGCCTCGACGGCGCGGGCATCGCGCTCACCAGCCATGATGCGCCGGTGACCAGCGACGGCAGTCGGCATGAGCCGGCACCGGGGATGACTCCGGCCGCGGTTACGCGAAGCCTTGGGCTCGAGCCGCAGTCCGCCGAGGCTACGGGCGCGTTGAGCAGCGCCGCGCTCGACGAGGAAGACCTGTCGCTCGGGCGCTGGGACGGCGCGTTGGTGCGCCTGACGGTCGCCGACTGGGAAGATTCAGAGGTTCCACCGATTCAGTTGATCGCGGGCGAGCTCGGCAGCGTGAATATCGCGGATGAATCCTTTTCGGCCGAGCTTCGCGGGGCGGCGACCGCGCTCGAAGCACCGGTCTGCCCGGCGACTTCCGCCGAATGCCGCGCGTTGTTCGGCGACAAGCAGTGTCGCGTCGACCTGGCGGGCAGGACGGTCGCTGCGCGCGTGATAGCGACCGACGCAGGGTCGTTGACGCTCGACATCGCGGTCGACGATCGCTTCGTGCTCGGGCGGCTGCGTTACATGAACGACGCGAACTGTGGGTTGGCGACGGTCATCCTTTCAGCGAGCGGCAATGTCGTGGAGGTGCGGGATCTGCCCCGCGCTGCGGTCGAGAGCGGCTGCCGGGTGGAGCTCCGCGAGGGATGCGACAAGAGATTCGAGACCTGCGTCAACCGCTTCGAGAACGCGGCGAATTTCCGAGGCGAGCCGCATCTGCCCGGCAATGACTTGCTGACCCGCTATCCGGGAGCGTGAAGCCTTGAAGATCGATTATGCAGCGCGTGCCCGCGCGCTCGTCGGCACGCCATTCCGGCTGCAGGGACGCGGTGTGGGAGGGGTCGATTGCGTCGGCGTCGCCGTAGCGACGTTCGGGCTGGTCGCGGAGGCCGTGCGGTCGAACTATCACATGCGCGGGGACCATGAGGCCGAGGTCCGCGCATTTCTTGCCCACGACTTCCGGCGCGTTCGCGGATCGCAACTACGCCCCGGCGACCTGATGCTCATGCGGGTGGCGAGCGATCAATTGCATTTGGGCGTCCGCACCGCAGCCGGGTTCGTTCACGCGCACGCGGGTCTGCGGCGGGTCGTGGAAACGCCCGGATTGCCCGACTGGCCGATTCTTTCAATTTTTCGCAGACGGAGCACGTAACCTTGGCGACCTTGGTCCTTAGCACGGTCGGAACCGCGCTCGGCGGCCCCGTCGGCGGCGCGATCGGGGCGCTGATCGGCCAGTCGCTCGATCAGCAGCTACTCGACCCGGCGAAGCGCGGTCCGCGGCTCGGCGATCTCAGCGTCCAGACTTCGAGCTACGGCACCCAGATCCCGCGAGTTTACGGTTCCATGCGTGTCGCGGGCACGGTGGTGTGGGCGACCGACCTCATCGAGAGCGACCAGACGACGGGCGCCAAAGGCCAGCCCGACGTCACCTACAGCTATTCGGTGTCGCTGGCGGTGGCGCTCTCGTCCCGGCCCATTCACGCGATCGGAAGGATCTGGGCCGACGGGAAGCTACTGCGGGGGGTCGAAGGCGACTTCAAGGTGCCGACGACCTTCCGATTTTATCCTGGAAGCGAAAGCCAGGACATCGACCCGTTCATCGCCTCGATCGAGGGGATTGCGAACACGCCTGCGTATCGCCGGATCGCACTCGTCGTCTTCGAGAACCTGGAACTGGCGTCCTTCGGCAATCGAATTCCGGTGATGACGTTCGAGGTCATTGCCGATACCGTCCCACCGACGGTGGCAGCGATCCTCGCGGATGCGTCCATCGGCGCAATCAGTTCCGACGCTTCACAGACCGTTGCGGGATACGCAGCCTACGGCCGTTCCATCGCCGCGGCGGTGCAGCCGCTGGTCGATTGTTTCGATCTTTCCCTGTTCGATGACGGATCGACGCTGCGTCCGCCGCTCGACCGTTCGGCGGTGACAATCAATTCCGACGAGCTCGGCAATAGCACCGACGGCAGGACGGCGACGAAGGTCGAGCGCGACCGGCTGCCCGCCGCTTCAGTGCCTTCGACGCTGCGGCTGACTTATTACGATCCTGCGCGCGATTATCAGGGCGGCGAAACGCGCGCGCTCGCGGGCGAGCAAAACAACAACGAAGCGCAGCAGGAACTGCCGGCCGTTCTTTCGGCGAGTGATGCAAAGGCGCTGGTGCAGCAGATGCTCGCGCGCCAATGGTCCGCGCGCGACACGGTTACGGTGCGGCTTCCGCCGGCGCGCCTCGAATTGGAGCCGGGCAGCATCGTTGAACCTGGACTGGCGCCCGCATCGTGGATTGTCGACAAGGTGACGATCGACGGTTTCGTCACGATGGTTGAACTCCGGCCGTCGTGGCAGCCAACAGCGGACCTCCCCGCCGAGCCAGGCAGGATTGTTGCCAACAGCGACATCCTCGAAGAACCACTGACGCTCGCTTTGCTCGAAGCACCGGATGTGAGCGGGGCGGTGATAGCTGGGCCGACCGTGCTCATCGCGGCATCGTCGCCGAATCGCGGTTGGAACCTGCGTCCGCTCACAGTCGCCAGTTCCGGCCAGTCGTTCCTCACTCAAACCCCAGCTCGGAAGTCCATTCTCGGACGGGCTGTGACCGTTCTTCCGGCGGCTAATCCCGAGCTGGTCGACGAGGTCAACTCGTTCGATGTCGAGCTTGTGGACGAGCAGCAATGGATCACGAGCTGCGATGACGAGTCGCTCGCCGACGGTGAAAATCTTGCTATCCTTGGCGATGAGATCGTCCAGTTCGGCGAGGTCATTTCTCTAGGAAACGGGCTGTTCCGTCTGGGACACTTGCTTCGCGGCCGGCACGGCACCGACTGGGCAAGCCGCGCGCACGCAGCCGGAGAGCCGTTCTGCCTGCTCGATAGCAGCTCAATGCGGCCGCTCCCACTGCCAGTTTGGATGCGAGGAGCGAGCCTGACCGTCACCGACCGCAACGGGTCGACGACTTCGCGGACTTTCGGAGCGGACTCGGTCAGACCGCTGGCGCCGATAGCGCTGTCGGCCGAGTTCGGATCGAACGGCGACCTCAGTCTTGGCTGGATTCGTCGCAGCCGGAGCGGCTTCGCGTGGGTCGACGAGATCGATGCTCCCTTAGGCGAAAGCCGCGAGGAATATGGCGTGGTCATTAGCGGGACTGCGGCTAGCGTCGAACTTACATCGGCAGCGCCGTCGCTCCTGGTCCCGGCGTCGGAACTGGCCGCACTTGGGAGCGGCCCCGCAACTATCGAGGTTTGTCAGGTCGGTGATTGGGCCGCCTCGCGCGCAGCTCAGCTCATCATCGAACTTCCTTAGGAGAATAGAATGGCTGGAACGCCCCGCCTCGCGCTTCCCTTCCTTTCGGTCGGGCAGGCCCAGAAGGAATTCACCCATAACGAAAGCCTCCAGACGCTCGACGTGCTGGTCGCCGGGGCAGTGGAGCAACCGCCGCTGGCCACGCCCCCGACATCTCCGACGCTCGGCGCGTGCTACGTCGTCGGCCCGGCAGCGACCGACGCATGGGCGGGCAAGTCGCAATGTGTGGCCGCGTGGACGAGCGGCGGCTGGCGCTTCATCTCCGCTGTCGAAGGCATGCTTCTTTATGAGCGCACCAGCGGCACGTGGGCAGCATTCCGCAACGGCGGCTGGGAGCTCGGAATTGCGCGCGCGGCCGCGCTGGTAATCGACGGCCAGCAAGTCGTTGGGCCGAGGGTTGCGCCCATCCCGTCGCCCAGCGGTGGAAGCGTCATCGACAGCGAAGGCAGGGCCGCCATCGATGCGATTCTTGGCGCATTGACTCAGCACGGTCTAATCGGGGGCTAAAAAAATCCAGCCCTGTCAAACGCTTCGCGAAACGAGCGGAATCAAACTGAGGCTTTTCGGCAACAGCGGCCACGAATGACGTGCTTGCACGGCAACCGCCCCTCTCATAATGTGTTCGAGCAGTTCTATTACCGGACGCATTTGAAAGGGGACAATTCTATGCGTAAGCTCGGCATTGCGGTGGCCCTCGCAACCACGGCCATGGCGACGCCCGCGCTTGCTCGTGACCACAGCTATTATGTGGGACTCGAGGGCGGAGGCATGTTCGTTGAAAATACGAACTTCGATCGTTTCAATGCGGCGAACCAGGCAACCGGCGCGTCGAATGGGCTTTTCGAACTCAGCCACGACGTCGGTTACGACGTCGACGCGATCGCGGGTTATGATTTCGGAATGGTGCGCCTGGAAGGCGAGGTCGCTTACAAGCACGCGACCAACAACCAGCTGGAAGTCCGCAATCAGCCGCTGACGGGCCTCGGCTTCGGCCAGCAGCTTACGGTTGGCGGCAGCACGCACGCGCTGTCCGCGATGATCAACGGCCTGCTCGATTTCGGCGACGACAACGGCCTCAACGGCTATGTCGGCGTCGGTGTTGGCGTCGCACGCGTCTCCTTCAGCATGCATGCGGACCAGCTGCATAATCCTCCGGGAAACGTCCTCGTCGAAGGCTCTGACAGCCGGATCGCCTGGCAGGCGATCATGGGAGTTCGCACGCCGATCACCGAAAACATCGATCTCGGCCTCAAGTACCGGTTCTTCAACGTCGAGAACATCAAGCTTCCCGATCGTACCGGACTCCTGGCGGGCGATCAGCTGCGCGGAAGATTCCGGTCGCACAGCCTGTTGCTGAGCGCGATCTATAACTTCTACACTCCGCCGCCTCCGCCGCCTCCACCTCCGCCGCCCCCGCCGCCTCCGCCGCCTCCGGCGACGCAGACGTGCCCGGACGGTTCGGTGATCCCGGCAACGGCGACCTGCCCGGCGCCGCCTCCGCCTCCGCCGCCGCCTCCGCCGGCGCCAGAGCGCGGTCACTAAGTTCAAGCGAGAAGAAATGCCGGTCCGGGCCTCCAAGCCCGGGCCGGTTTTCTTTTGTGCGGTCTAAATAGCTGAGGACAAACGACGCGTTGGCGCCCGCTACGGGCGCGCGCGGGCGATTTGTTCAGCGTAGATCAGTTGGACGCGAATTGCGGCGGGTTCCTGTCCCAGCCGTAAAGATCCGGCAGGTAAGCGAGCTTGCCGTTCGTCACCCGAGCCGTGATGTAGGTCAGGTAGATGGGTGTCGGCCCAGGCAGTTGCACTCGCAGCTCGGGCTCATTTCCGGGCGATACCGGGTCGTGGCCCATGAGCCATCGGCCAAGCCGCTTCGCATCTTCAACCCGGACGCAGCCATTGCTGAGGTTACGATTGGCGAGCTCAAACTTCGCGTGATCAGGCGTGTCGTGCAGGTAAATGTCCTGCGGGTTGGCGAATGGGAATTTCAGGATTCCCATTGAATTGAGCGGTCCCGGATCCTGCTGGATCTTGAGGTGAACCTTGCCCGCGGCCGCGCCCTTCCAATCCACGGTGGTCGGATCGACGACGGTTGGATGCTCGCTCCAATCCTCGATCACATGGTAGCCGTGCGATTTGAGGTAGGTCATTCCTCCGTGGAGGAAGTTCGGCGCAATCGTCTTGCGCACGAGGTGATCGGGCGCGTGCCAGTACGGATTGTACGTGATGTAATACATGTAACTGGCGATCAACGGCGTCGGCAATTCGCTGGTCCCGGTAATGACCTTCATGGAGTCGATCGGCTGCCCATCCTGGTAGAGGGTGAGCATTGACGAGCCTGAATCGACGAGGAGGAAGCGGCCCTTCGCAGGAAGCGAACGCACCCGGTCGAGATTCGCGAGCAGCCGCGGATCCGGTGTCATGTTCCCGCTCGCTTGCGCCTCGGCATAGCCAGCGTCGCGCAGCTGCTTGTAGATCGAGTTTACGTCCGAAACGCCGGCGAGATACGCGGCAAGGTTCGCAGCTGCGGCAGTGGTGAGAAGGATCGCATCGGCGCTGGAACCCTGAGGCTTCAGCACGGGGTAGGCGTAGATCATTCCCTCGGTGGGTCGCTTGATTGCCTGCACATAGGAGACCCAGGCCGACGAAAGCACCCGTTCCGCCTCGGCGACGTCGTCCGGCTTGCCACTATTCGCCCGCCCGGCCGCGGCCTGGACCTGGACGGCCAGCGCAGGACCTTCAGGGAAGCCGTCGAACGGAGCGCGCTGCAGGATCGCCATGAGCTGGGCAATGGCGGCGGCGTTCGGCCCGTTGCGGAACCAGATCGGCTGCGAGTGCCACGTGTCGTAAAATGAGGCGACCGCGCTCGCGACGGGAATCGCGATCGCTTGCCCGTCGGCGGCAGCCGCGGAAGCTGGCGATGCCGCCTGTAGCGCCAGCGCCAGTCCCGATGCGCTCATCGCGGCGATCTTCAGCTTGTGCAAACCGTAGCCCACCGACTTACCCCGTTCTGAAATGTAGCGGCTTATCCTGCACAGCCTACATGCATTCGCGATGAACCGCGCCTCAAAACTGCCAAACCGTTGTGTATTGCCCGGCCGCAGCCGGCACTCTAGGCGACCGGCAGCCAATTGAGGAATTCAAATGGACATCAAGGGAGTGGCCGCGGTCGTTACGGGTGCGGCGTCGGGCCTCGGCGAAGCGACTGCGCATGCACTCGCCGCTCGAGGTGCCAGAGTGGCCGTGTTCGACCGTGATGCCGAGCGTGGACGCAAAGTCGCAGCCGACATCGGCGGCATATATTGCGAAGTCGACGTAACGTCGGACGAGAAAGTGGCCGAAGCATTTGCGCAAGCGCGCGAGGCGCACGGACAGGAGCGGATCCTGGTGAATTGCGCGGGGGTGGCAACGGCGGCGAAGACGGTTGCAAGAGACAAAGAGACCAAGGCTCCGAAGCCTTATCCGATGCGGCAATTCGAGCTGACCATCCAGATCAACCTGATCGGCAGCTTCCGTTGCATCACCAATTCGGCGTTCGGAATGGTGGGGCTGGACCCGCTGGAAGACGGCGAGAGGGGCGTGATCATCAACACGGCTTCGGTCGCAGCGGAAGACGGGCAGATCGGCCAGGCGGCTTATTCGGCTTCGAAGGGCGGCGTCCTCGCAATGGCGTTGCCGATCGCGCGCGACTTGATGAACGACGGCATTCGGGTGAACACGATCCTTCCGGGCGTGTTCAAGACCCCGATGGTCGCGATGATGCCGCCGAACGTCCAGGACGCGCTGGGAGCGCAAGTGCCGTTTCCAAAGCGCCTCGGCCAGCCCAGTGAATATGCTGAGCTCGCCTGCTTCCTGATCGAGAACACCTACATGAATGCAGCCGCTGTCCGGCTCGATGGCGGAATACGGATGGCGCCGCGTTGATCGCCGACTACGGCCGGCTCACCGACGATCTGGCGGCCGCTGCGCGTGAAGCGGGTGAAGCGATCTTGCAGATCGTGCGCCGAGGCTTCGAAGTGGAATCGAAACGAGACAGCTCGCCGGTCACCGAAGCGGACCGCGCGGCCGAGCTCATCATTCTTGCGGCACTGGCCCGGGCTGCGCCGGGCGTTCCGGTGATCGCCGAGGAGGAGGTCGCCGCCGGCCGCATTCCCACCCACGACCAAACCTATTTCCTCGTCGACCCGCTCGATGGGACGAAGGAATTCATCCGCGGCGGGGATGATTACACCGTGAATATCGGACTTATCGAGGACGGAAGGCCAAAGCTCGGAGTGGTGTTCGCGCCGGCGACAGGCAGGCTCCACGGCAGTTGCGTCGGTGACGGCGCTTGGGTCGAAGATGGGGGAGGCCGCGCGCCCATCGCCACCAGGCCGCGGGGCGACGCGACCACCGCGGTCGCTTCCAAGTCACACCTCAACCAGGCGACCATCGATTATCTGGAAACCGCGGTCGGAAATTGCGGCTACATCTCGATCGGCTCTTCACTGAAATTCTGCATCGTCGCCGAGGGGAAAGCGGACATCTATCCGCGCGCGGCGCCGACCAGCGAATGGGACACAGCGGCCGGCCACGCCGTGCTGCTCGCCGCCGGCGGGCTGGTCGATGGGCCCGATGGCAAGCCACTGCGCTATGGAAAAAAGGCGTTCCTCAACCGGGCCTTTGTCGCAACTTCGGGATGGAAGCCGCCACCCCTGGAGCCGTTCCTCGCGCCATTTTCCGGTGGTGGTGAGCTGCCCGCGGGAACCTGAACGGGTTCGCGATAGCCGCCGATGTTCAGGCGCTGAGCCTCCACGGAATGTCTTTGATCCATTCCGGACCAAAATCCTGGCCTCCGCCCGCAGATCTCCTGATGCGAAGCCTCTCTACTTCGCGACTTGCCGACTCGATGCGCGCGAAAAGCTCGGCCGCATCCAATCGACTCTCCTCCATCGCAAGTTGGTGCAAGACGCGCCGCGCCTGTTCAAGCGCCTGTCCGAGCTCGGCGAGCCAGCGCGCCCTCCGCGCCGTTAAATCTGCAATTGGCATGCCAGTCATTCGCACCCCGAGCCCCTTTAAAGAACGCTTGTAGCGGTTGCCGTTAAATTCGCATTATCATCGGTCCAATCTGGAGCCGAAATCGCCTCACTTTTCTCCAATTTGCCCGTTATTCCTGCCGATGCTCGGTTCTGTTCACATGGCAGGGGACATGACCATGAGCGCAATCCAGTTGGAGCAATTCGGCGCAAGTTATTCGGCCAAACCTCCAATCCTGATCGGTGCAAGCAGCGACGCCGCGATGGCGCGCGCCGTGCGCGCGGTAGAAGCGGCCGACTTCCGGGTCGGCGACAGGATGACGCTGGCCGATGCGCGTGAAAGGATCGACCAGCAAATCGCTGCAAGCGCCGTGTGGCTGGAACTCGACCGTGATTGCGGCGGGCCCATGGACGAATTGCTGGAATATATCGATTCGAAGGCCGCCGACGGGCGCTTCGCGGCAATCGTGTCGACCACCACGCAGTTGATCGATCCTATCGCCGCGCGTCTCCCGAACCGATCCGTGGAGCTGATCGTCGATGCCGATGATTCGGAGCGAGCGGCTGCGCTGGCGATCGCGACTGGTCACGTGGGAATGGACCAGCGCGTGGCGGACGTTGCGTCGGACCAAAGCGCCGACCGGCTTCGGCAGCTCAGCGATGAAGTCAGCCGGATCGCAGCGACCCTTGCGCGCCTGTCTTCCGGTCCGGCGTCCGTCGGCTCCGCCGTCGCGCCGCATCCCAAAACCGAGGCGCCGGAAGTTTCGGCCGAGACCGTCCGGTCGATCATCCGCGCGCGCCGACTCCGCGCGCGCTACTTCTCCGAAGAGCTGTTCGCGGACCCGGCGTGGGACATGCTGCTCGATCTGCTCCAGGCCGAGATCGCGCAGCTTCGTGTCCCGGTATCGAGCCTTTGCATTGCAGCGGCAGTGCCCGCGACGACTGCGCTCCGCTGGCTCAAGACGATGGTCAGCAACGGTCTTTTCATCCGCCGCGCCGACCCCCACGACGGCCGCCGCGTGTTCGTGGAGCTTGCTCCGGAGGCGAGTATGGCGCTCCGTCGCTATTTCGCCGAGGTGGGCAGCCCCGCAGTGATTTGAACGACAGGGCACGGCTCGCGATCTCCTCGTTCTGACAGTCAGACGAATCTAACGGCATTTGTCAATATGATGTTCGATATGTCTGACATTGCCGAGCGCTTGGCCTGCCCGGATATTCCCCCGCATGTCGACGGGGGAGACTTCACAAATCTATGCCGATTTGATGCGGTTCAAGCCGGAAGGCGTGACCCCGAATGGCTGGGCTATGAAGGCTGGCGTAAGCCGGACAGTGTGGGCCGATATGCGGCGACACGGTAACCCGTCTCGTCGAACGCTCGAAAAGTTGCTCACGGCAGCCGGGTCGTCGCTGGCCGAGTTCGAAGCGCTCCGGATAGGCGTCACGGCTCCTGCCGCGGAAGCCGTCCGCTTGTCGCTCGGCGATAGTCGGGGCGCAGCGTGGGGTGCGGCTCAGTTGCCCCCGCTCTCGCTCGTGGCGACGACGATCGGCGGCGAATGGCGAAACGTCGGCAGCAGGATCGAACTGACCGAGCTTCGGATGGGCGAGCTCGTCGATCGCATCAGTCGCCCGGCCAGCCTCGCCAACGATCTGGGCGCTTATGCCGTCACGGTCGTTGGCGATTCGATGTGGCCGCGGTTCCGGCCGGGACGCCGTCTGGCGGTCTCCCCGAAAGCGCCGGTCGCGATCGGCGACGACGTACTGGTGAAGCTCAGGGACTCGGCGGGGAATGACCCTCGCGGTGCTGCCGTCTCGACACTGATCAAGGAGCTCGTCCGCAGGACCGCCGCCGGAGTCGAACTCAAGCAGTTCAATCCTGAGTTGACGTTCGAAGTGCCGTCGGCAGAGATCGACGTCATCGAGAAGGTCGTCGGGGAGCTGATTTAGTCTCCCCGCCGCTTGCCCGCCTTCGGACCGCATGGCACGGGAGCGACGATGGGCGGTTAGCTCAGCTGGTAGAGCATCTCGTTTACACCGAGAGGGTCGGCGGTTCGAGCCCGTCACCGCCCACCAGCGTCCGCGTTGCACGGGGGTCGCCAAGTTCGCATGAGTTGGCGTGATCTCGCCCTTCTTGCCGGTGCGGTTGCTGTGCAGACTACGGTGCCTGCCGGTGCGGATCGGCCTGCCTATTCCTATTACTCGATCGGTGACACGCGCTCGGCGAGGCCAGGAAATACCGAGGCCGCGCTTCTTATGTCGGGCGGCGGCGATTGGAACGTAGAGGCTTTCCGGTGGTTCGCCGCCAAGGCTGGTCACGGCCACATCGTGATGCTCGGCGCTTATGGAGGCGGCGAGGACGCCGAGCATTTCTACCGGGACATCGGCGGCGTGGCTTCGGTCGAGACGCTGGTGTTCAACAACCGAGCGGCGGCCACGGACCCAAAGGTGCTCGCGGTCCTCGCCCATGCAGACGGCATCTTCATCGAAGGCGGTGACCAGTCCAAATACGTGCGCTTTTGGAAGGGCACGCCGGTGTCCCGGCTGATCGACCTGGCGATCCGACGCGGCAAGCCGGTCGGGGGAACCAGCGCCGGCCTCGCGATTCTCGGCGGTGCATCGTACGGAGCAATGGACGGCGGCAGCATCGATTCGCCGACGGCGCTTCGCGATCCGGGCGCTCCGGCAGTGACAATGGTTCGCAACTTCCTGCACATGCCGTTCCTTGCGCACGTCATCACCGACACGCACCTGACGGCGCGAAGCCGGCTCGGGCGGCTGATCGCCTTTGTCGCGCGGGTTCGGACAAGCAGCGATCCGAGCGTCGTCGGGCTCGGAATCGACCAGGGCGCCGCGCTCTGTGTCGATGGGCGCGGCATCGGGCGGCTATTCACGAGCAAGAGTGGCTATGCGTGGCTCGTTCAACCCGCGAGCAGCG
>Ga0070680_100000197_pt1 | contig 39326 bp, 47 predicted proteins | sample KBSC73BmetaG_FD_64672 | JGI IMG/M metagenome (GOLD analysis project Ga0070680, IMG submission 64672) | Corn rhizosphere microbial communities from Kellogg Biological Station, Michigan, USA - KBS C7-3B metaG | ecosystem: Host-associated > Plants > Roots > Rhizosphere | place: USA: Michigan...
GGACATACTCGCATCCTCGGGTCTGCCGATCATCGCAGCGAACGATCTCGGCGATGCAGCGCGGAAGATCGTCGCCGAAGTGAAAGCGCCGGTCGCCGCGTAACTGGAGAAAGCAATGAAACTGCTGGTCGCTGTGAAGCGGGTGATCGACTTCAACGTGAAGCCGCGGGTCAAGATGGACGGCTCGGGCGTCGATCTGGCCAACGTCAAGATGAGCATGAATCCCTTCGACGAGATCGCGGTCGAGGAGGCGATCCGGCTCAAGGAGAAGGGTATCGCGACGGAGATCGTCGCGGTGTCGATCGGGCCCGCGAAGGCGCAGGAGACTCTCCGCACCGCGCTGGCGATGGGCGCCGACCGGGCGATCCTCGTCCAGACCGACGAGGAAGTGGAGCCGCTCGCCGTCGCGAAGATCCTCGCCAAGATCGCCGAAGAGGAGCAGCCGGGGATGATCGTGCTCGGCAAGCAGGCAATCGACGACGACAATAATGCGACCGGCCAGATGGTCGCGGCGCTGCTCGGCTGGCCGCAGGGCACCTTTGCATCGAAAGTCGAAGCGGCCAACGACAATGTCACCGTCACGCGCGAAGTCGACGGCGGCCTCGAGACGGTGAAGCTGAAGCTTCCCGCGGTCGTCACCACCGACCTCCGCCTCAACGAGCCGCGCTACGCGTCGCTGCCCAACATCATGAAGGCCAAGTCGAAGCCGCTCGCGACCAAGTCGCCCGCCGACTACGGCGTCGACATCGCGCGCCGGCTGGAGATCGTTCGAGTGACCGAACCGCCCAAGCGTCAGGCGGGGATCAAGGTGGGCAGCGTCGACGAGCTGGTCGATCGCCTCAAGGGTCTGGGGATCGCGAAATGAGCGTGCTCGTCCTCGTCGAACATGACGGCAAGAGCATCAAGGATGCGACGCTCGCGGCGGTCACCGCAGCGGGCAAGCTCGGCGATCTTCATGCTTTGGTGGCCGGCAGCAACGTCGGTGCGGTCGGTGAATTGGCCGCAAAGATCGCCGGAGTGGCGAAGGTGCTGGTTGCCGATGCAGCGCACCTCGATCACGAGCTTGCCGAGAATATCGCGCCCGTCGCCGCGAAGCTGATGGACGCCTACGATGCATTCGTCGCGCCGGCGACGACCTTCGGCAAGAATATCGCGCCCCGCGTCGCTGCGCTGATCGACGTGATGCAGGTCAGCGACGTGATCGGCATCGAAGACGCGAATACGTTCGTGCGGCCGTTCTACGCGGGCAATGCGATCGCAACGGTGAAGTCGAACGACGCCAGGAAGGTGATTACGGTTCGCGGCACGGCATTCGACAAGGCTGGCGCTGAAGGCGGGAGCGCTTCCGTGGAGCAAGTCGATGCAGGCGGGCCCGCCGGCAACAGCGAATTCGTCTCGATGGACGCGTCCGAGAGCGAGCGGCCCGAGCTGACCAGCGCCAAGGTCATCGTCTCCGGCGGCCGTGCGTTCGGCAGCAGCGACCAGTTCCACGCATTGCTCGACCCGCTAGCCGACAAGCTCGGTGCGGCCGTCGGCGCCAGCCGCGCGGCGGTCGACGCGGGCTATGCGCCCAACGATTACCAGGTCGGCCAGACCGGCAAGATCGTCGCTCCCGAAGTCTACATCGCGATCGGCATTTCCGGCGCGATCCAGCACCTCGCCGGAATGAAGGATTCGAAGGTCATCGTCGCGATCAACAAGGACGAGGAAGCGCCGATCTTCCAGGTCGCCGACATCGGCCTCGTCGGCGACCTCTTCAAGATCGTGCCGGATCTTACCGAGAAGCTCTAAAAGCCACCCAGGAAGGACGCTACGTTCGCGCCCAGCGCTTCGACCGCGTAGCCGCCTTCCATCACGATCAGCGTCGGCAGGTCCATCGACGCTATCCGTTGCGCCATGAGTGCATAGTCGCTGGTCTTGAGCTCGAAATAGCTGATCGGGTCGGCTTGGTGGGTGTCGGCGCCGTAGCTGACGATCAGCTGCTCGGGGGCACTCTTCCCAAGCCAGTCGAGCGCTTGCGAGAGCGCCGGCACATAGCCGCTCCAGTCGGTACCGCGCGGCAGCGGCAGGTTGAGAATGTTGCTTTCGCTCTCATCGGCATGGCCCCAGAAGAAGGGGTAATCGGTCGACGGATCGGCATGGATCGAGGCGAAGAAGACGTCGTCGCGGCCGGCAAGAATGTCCTGCGTGCCGTTGCCGTGGTGATAGTCGACGTCGAGGATCGCGACCCGCTTTCGACCGGCCGCGAGCGCCGCTTCGGCGCAGATCGCGGCGTGGTTCAGGTAGGAATAGCCGCCAAGATAATCACGCCCGGCGTGGTGCCCTGGCGGGCGGGTGAAGGCGAAGGCATTGCGTTCGCCGCCTAGCACAGCCGAAAGCCCGGCCAGCGTCGTTTGCACGCTCCAGTAGCAGGCGTCCCATGTGCCGGGGCCGATGGGAGTCGAGGTGTCGAAGCTGTGCTGCCCAAGCCGAGCGTCGATGCGCAAAAGGTCGAGCGGGCGGCGGCCGACGATCGGGAAGGTGTAGGGGAAAGCGTCGCCCTCGCGCCCCGCCGCGAGCCAGTCGCGATGCGCATCGCGGAGCAGGTCGAGATAGTCCCGGCTGTGCACTCGAAGCAGCGGCCCCGTGCCGCGGTCCTCCGGCGCTTCGGTCGGGCCGATCGCGGCGAGGATCGAGTCCACCCTTCCCTGGTGCTCGGCCGCGGGATGAAGCTTGCCGTTGAAGAATTCCGCCGCCGGCGCGTGGGCCCGCTGCCGCTCGTCCCAGAAGCATCGCATGCTGGCGCTTTAGCGACGCCGGCCGAAGTGAAAAGAGCGGCCCATGAAAGAAGGCCCGCCGCCCGGAGGGGGAGCGGCGGGCCGGGAGCGGCCTCGGGTGAGGCCGGGGGCAACTAGTTGCTGTACGAGATTGTGACGCTGGCCGATCCGCTCTGGTTCGAGCTTGCGTTCGCCGAACCATTCCCGTTCGCATTGGAGTTGGTCGAACTCGAGCCGCGCGCGTTCGCGTTGGCCCGGGCGGTATGATGTGCTGCGGTGGCTCCGGCGCTTCCCTTGGCCGAGCCGCTGCCGGACGCGCTGCCGCCGAAGAGACCATTGGTCGCGCCGGCGAGGTTGCCTCCGCGGTTGCCAGTGCCCGCCAGCGAGCCGGCGAAATTGCCTGCGCCATTCCCGCTTCCCGCGAGTGACCCAGCGGCAGTGCCCGCGCCGTTCGCCGCGGCTGTCACCGATCCGGCGAGGCTTCCGGCCCCATTCGCGGCGCCTGCCACGGAACCTACGAGATTACCCGCGCCGTTCGCGGCACCCGTGACAGAGCCTGCGAGATCGCCCGCGCCGTTCGCGGCACCCGTGACGCTACCCGCAAGATTGCCCGCGCCCGAAACGCTGTTGCTGACCGCGCTGACGCTGTTCGTGATTCCGGCCGTGCCGCTGAGCGCGCCATTAGCCGAACCGCCAATGTTGCCGGCTCCGTTCAGCACGCCGCCGACATTGCCGATTCCGCTGACGGCGCCGCCGACAGAGCCGCCGAGCGCGCCATTGACGGCGCCGGTCACTCCGCCGAGCAGCTGCGCGTGCGCCGGCGCGGCAGCGGTCAACGCCACGGCGCTGCACATCGAGATGATCAAGATCTTCATTTCATTCTCCTCTCGAATCCGGGAGGGGATGCCCCCTTCCGAGATGAGAACGACAGCTGCGGCGGAGTTCATCCCGCGTTCGAGTGAATCATTTCGCGCCGACGCTGCGGGGGTCGATGCGGCACGGACCGCAGACGATTCCGCGGCCTACGCGCCCGCGACCGGGCTCGGCTTCTGCCGCCAGGCGCTGCGGAGAGCCGGCGATCAGGAGGCGCGCGGCGACGAGCGGTGAGGCGAAGCTGGTGCCGCGAACCCGGGCAAATCCTTGTCCCGGCAAAGCCGCGGCCATGTCCGCGCCCGGAGCCGCAAAGTCGAGATGGACGGGCTTTCCGGCTTCCGGAATTGCCCGGCCATGCGCGTCGACGGCAGTCACCGAAACCACGCCGGGATACGAGGCGGGATATTGCGGCGGCGCTGCGGGGCCGTCGTTGCCGACGGCTGCAACAATCTTGATCCCGCGCGCCTGTACTGCCGCGATCGCACGCTCGAGGATTTTGTTGGGCGGTCCGACCAGGCTGATGTTGATCACCTGCGGGCGCTTGCTCGCGAGCCACGCGAGGGCTTTGACGATGACCGATGCCGAGCCTGCAGCTTCGCTTCCGCCATAGACATCGGCCACATAAAGGCGGGCGCCGGGCGCAGCGCCGTGAAATCGCCCGTCGTTGCCCACAAGCAGCGATGCGACCGCGGTGCCGTGACCGGTCGGTTTCGGCGCACCGGCAAAGCCGTTCTGTTCGATCGACGCGCCGCGGAGAGACGGATGCGAGGCGACCCCGCCGTCGACCATGCCGACCGTGCGCCCTGCCGCGCTCACTCCTGCGGCGGCGAGCGGCGCCGCGACCGGCGAGAGTGCGCCGCCTGCCGGCTCATAGACATGATCGAAGTCGGCTTGCATGGCTGGCGCAACCTTCCGCAGCAGCTTGAGCGCGGAACGGACGCTCATGCCGGCCGGGACGGCGATCTGGACCACTTCCATTCCCAGCTGCGAGTCGGGGTCTCGTCCCGCGATCCGAAAACCGGCGCGTACGGCGCTTTGCAACGACAGCGGATCGGGATCGATCGCGACGACGATCCCGCGCCGGACCGGCTCGCCTCTATCGTCGGTCTCGAGAATGGCACGGTCTTGGCGCACGAGATCCTGGAGACGAAGCCGCCGCAGCTCATCCAAAGTCGAACCGCCCGACTCGGCGATCGAGTCAGGAAGGCCGGCCACGGAGTCGAGACTCGGCTGTATTGCCTGCTGTGCGCCGGGTCTCGAGAGCACGTTCTGGACAACCGGCCCGACGACCGGGAGATTCCCCACCGGGCCGCTGACCGGCAGGGGCACGCCACCCAAGAGTCCGCCACCGCCGAGCAGCTGCGCGTCGGCAGCGGCGGCGGCCAAGACGCCGGCAATTGCGGTGCAGAGCAAGTTCCGAACAAATCTGGACATCGGCAGCCCCCATCTTATGCGACTCAGGGGATGAAACGACAGCGATGCATCGTTTCATCCATATGAGGCTGAATGGACCCGTCGCCGTCGTTCGAAGACCAGCTCGGTGCACTGCTTCCGCGGCTGCGCCGCTTCGCGCATGCGCTGAGCAGGGACGCGGCGGACGCCGACGACCTCACACAAGCTGCGGTCGAGCGAGCGCTTCGGTCGAAGGCGCAGTGGCAGCCAGGCACGCGCCTGGACAGCTGGGCCTATCGGATCATGCGCAACTTGTGGATCGACACGGCGCGCGCGCGATCACGCAAGGCGAAGTTCGAAGCGCCGGCCGAAGAGGGCGCTTCGGTCGGCGAGGACCCGCGCGATTCGATGGACGCTGCGCTCGATCTCAAGCGAATGATGGCGGCGATGCAGCAATTGCCGGACGAGCAGCGCGAAGTCGTCGCACTGATCCTCGTCGAGGGCTTCGGTTATCGCGAGGTTTGCGAGATGCTCGACCTGCCGATGGGCACCGTGTCGAGCCGGCTGGTGCGCGGACGAACCCGCCTGCTGGCCCTGGTAGGTGAGCAATGATGGTTCCGGACGAAAAATTCTTTGCCTGGCTCGATGGAGAGCTGCCGCCCGAACAGGCTGCACTGGTCGAAGCGGAGGTCGCGAAATCGCCCGAACTCGCACGTGCCGCAGAGCATCACCGGGCTATGCAGGCGCGGCTCAGGACGGCATTCGACACGGTCGCGGAAGCGCCGGTTCCGGAGCGGCTGCGCCCTAACGCCAACGTCGTTGACTTCGCGGCAGCAAAGCGCGCGCGCGACGATCGCCGCTGGGGCTCGCCGGCGCAATGGGCGGCGATGGCCGCGACGCTGGCGATCGGAGTGTTCGCAGGCACGCTGATCGCACCGCGAAGCAGCGGTCCGGCCGTAATCCAGGGCGGACGGCTCTACGCCGCCGCGTCGCTCGACCGGGCGCTCGATACCGAGCTTGCAAGCGCGCCGGGTAAGGGCCCCGTGCGGGTCGGCCTTACCTTCCGCGACCAATCGGGCGCAGTCTGCCGCACGTTCAGCGATCCACAGTCGAGCGGTCTTGCCTGCCGCGACGGATCGCGATGGCAGTTGCGCGGATTGTTCGCTGCGCCGGAGGGCCAAAGCGGCGCATACCGGATGGCCGCCGCTATGGATCCGAACCTCGCCGCGCTGGTGGATTCGTCGATGGCGGGTGAGCCGTTCGATGCCGCTCACGAAAAGACCGCGAGAGACGGCGGCTGGAAGTAGCCGCTACTTCTTCTTGGACGCGTGCTCCGGCTTACCCTTGCGGCTGGTCGACGCCATTTTCTTGAGCTCTTTTTCGCTCATCGAATCGTACATGCTCTTTGACGCACCCTTGAGCGAGCTCTTGGGCCGTTCATGTTCCTTGACCGCGAGGGCGATTCCCGCGGCCTCCTGCTGGGCTTTGGACTTGGCTGGCATTTGTCGCGTCTCCTCTTGAGGGATTCGCGGATTCAAACGCTCCAGCGGCGCGATCGCTTCGCTAGAAGGCAATATTGTGCGTGATCAACCATTGCTTGCCGATGCGGTGCCACACGGTGAGAAAGCGGCCGACGACCATACGCTGCTTGCCCTTGCGCACGACCGTCATCTGCGCGCTTCCCCATTCGTAGACGTCATCCGGGTCCGCGGCGGCTCGACCGTCGCTATGGATGCTGGCGTGCAGGACCTTCACGCCTGAAGGACGCCGTGCGTACATCGTCTTCACCCCGGCCTTGCCGTGGATGGCGGTCCCGTCCGGGGTGATGAACACGCCATCCTTGGCGTACGGCGCGCTCAGCGCGCTTGAATCGCCGGTGACGATCGCTCGTTCCCACTCGCTGTTTGCTTTGTCGATGAACCGCGCCGCCGACGACAGCGCCTGTTGTTGCCATGCCGGAGCCGCGGCAATCAGCAGCGGTGCTGCGAGAACCAAAATGCTGTGCTTCAACCCAACCTCCCTCGAGGGAAGGTTAGCGATTGAGCCGCTGGGCTCAAGCGTTCAGCAATCCTCCCCGACGATTGGCCTGGCCGAGCGGCCGGGCGTTATGAGCAGGGTCAGGGCGCCGAGCGCCACTGAACGTCATAAGGCGCGGCGGCCGACGGCGTTACATGCAGTCGTGCAGCCCAGCGCGCGCCTTTGCTGTCGGCCAGACGCACGGTCGTCAAAACGGCCGAGCGGCCCGGCTCCAGCCGCGCCGTTCCGCTCTGCACCGAGCGGTTGCTCGTCCCCGCCGCGCCGCCCGTGACTTCGAGGCTGTACTGCGCGGACAAGGGCGTCGGGCTCTCGCCGACGAGCGTGATGACGAGCTGGTCCCCGCTCTCGTCCACGTGAAGGCTCAGGGGTTTTGCCACAGGGCCGCCGGCGACGGCCCCCGCAGCAAGGATGATGCCGATCAGGCTCATCTCAGTTCTGCGGAGGGGCCTGCGTGAGTGCCTGGACGATCGCCTGAACCGTCGCGTCGGTCGCAGGGTTGTCGTCCTTCTTCTTGTCGTCAGGCGCCGGTGGCTGCGATTGCTGAAGGACTATCGAAGCTACCCCCAGCGCGTCGCTTGAATTGTCCGGAGTTCCCGACCGCGCAAGCCGGTTCGCGGCGTCCAGCGCGTCGGCGGCATTCGTGCCCCATTGCTGCGCAAGGAGCAATTTCTGCTCGGGGGAAAGTTCCGTCGCCGCCGGATGGCCATATTCGTCGGCACGTGATTCGATGACTTTGCGGCACAGGTCCGACTGCTTGTCCTTCGGGATCGTCGGATCGCAGCGATCGGCGCCCGTGACGGGCTCGACCGTCGCCGTGCGCCCCTCGGCCGGCCGGGAAAGCGGCTCCGGCGGCTGCGCGGACGGAGCGGCGGTCGAAAGCTGCGCCGGTTGCTGGTGCGATGCGCGATCGTTCGTCAGTTGAGCCTCGGCAGGCGTGCTTTCCGCGGCAGTGGAGATCTGCTCCGGCGCATCGGTCGTCTGCGCCGCGCGAGACGCGCCCGCATCTGCCGGCGGCGCCTCGCCGGATTTCTGCGCATCGGGTGCCGGCTGCGCGAGGGAGGCCGCGGATATGAAAGCGAGGGTGATCAGCAAGGTCGCGGCGCGCATCAGTGGCCGTTCCCGTTCCCGATGTTGGTCTGCGTGATCATCAGCTGGCCGCCCGCCTGGGCGGCGCCGGTCTGGGTGATCTGAAGATCGCTGAGGTTGCTCCCGTCCTGGATCCAGGTCAGCCGATTGCCGTCGCCCAGTTGAGTCGCGGTCATTGCGTCATTGTCGCCCTGTTGGGTGAGGACCGCAAGATTGTCGCTGCCTTCCTGGTCGAGCTGCATGTCATTGTAATTGCCGGTCTGGGTCAATTCGGCCCCATTGAAGATCGAGCCGAGCGCCGACTGGTTGCTCCACATCCAGTTTCCGGTGCCGTCCTGGCTTGCGTAGACCACATTCTGCCCCGAGCCCGATTGATCGAGGTTGGCGAAGTTCAGATCGCCGGTCTGCGAGACTGCCATATAGCCGGTGCCGGTGCCTGTCTGGCTGAGTTCGGCATCGTTGGAATTGCCGTTCTGCACGACCGAGGCGTAGGCGTTCGGCTCGTACTGGACCGCGTTCGCGACGTTTCCGTCGCCGATTTGCGAGATGAAGACGCCGCGGTCGGATACCGGCGGCATGGAAAGATTGATCGGCGGCGGGTTGGTGACGATCGTCACTTTCTCCTTGTTGACGTTGCCCTGATGCCCCTGATTGCCGTTGTTGTCCTTGCACGGATTGCCGTTGTCCATGAGGCACGGATTGCCCGGCGGAACGATCGCCGTGTCGGCGAATGCCGGCGTCGCCGCCGCGGCAATGAGGAGCATTCCGACGCCTATGACGGCTTTGGTTGCCAGGCTCATCCCTACCTCCAAATTCTTGCGGAGTGACCGGTGCGATTGCAGGGTCCAATTGCACCGGCCGCCCCGGCCGATTTCTCAGGGGTTTTGACGCCCCCGATGCGTAATCACTACGAACATTGCGAAGCGGCCGGCGTCCCGAACGGAGCGCCGGCCGCTCGTCCTATTAGTGCCCCTGAGTCACGGTGGCGGTGTTGTTGCTGCCGCCTTGCGTGATGTAGGAGACATTGCCGCTGCTGCCCTGCAGAACGGTGGCGCTGTCATCGATACCGGTCTGCGTCAGGAACGACTGGTTCAGGTTGCCGGTCTGGTCGACATCGGCCAGGTTGTCCGTTCCACCCTGCGCGACGTCGGAAATGTTGCCGTCTCCGGATTGGAAGACGTCAACCAACTCGGTCGCACCGAAGATCGTCGAGTTGCCCGTCTGGGCGATCGTCGACGTGTTGTCGTTACCCAGCTGGTGCACACCCTGCGCATGGGCGATGTCGTTGTCGCCCGTGGCCGGGAACTCGGACGTCGTCATGTTCGTCCAGTGACCGCTTTGCGCGAACGTCGAGCTGTTGCCGGAGCCGGCCTGCTCGACGAACGCCGCGTTGCCGTCACCCGAAGATTCGACATCCGACGTGTTGCCACTGCCCGACTGCTGGACGAACGCGAAGTTCGAGGTCCCGCTGGTGTTGACGACGGATCCGAGGCTGGAACCCACCTGCTGGACATCGACGTAGGAGGTCGCGTTCGGATCGTTGAGAACCGCCTCGCCGAGTTCCGTGCTCGTATAGAAGACGGAGCCCGACCCGGAGTTCTGGTTCACGGTCGAATTGTTACTAGTCCCGTTCTGCGTCACGCGGGCAGCGTTGAAGTTCGCCGACTCGGTGACGGACGAGGTGTTGAATTCGCCGGTCTGGCTCACCACCGCTGAATTCGAACCGGCGGATTGGCTTACGTCCGAACTATTCACGAAGCCGTTCTGTGTCACGGTGGCATCGTCGAACGCCCCGCTCTGCGACACGGTCGAGGCGTTAGCCGCGCTTCCCGTCTGATCAACACTCGCGGTGTCGGAGTCGCCCGACTGCGTAACGTTGCTCAAGTTGTCCGTACTATCCTGGAGAACGGTCGCAACGTGGTTGCCGACACCCTCCTGGGTCACGGTCGAGCGATTGGCGAACGAATTGTCGACACCAGGTGTCGCGGTATTTCCCTGCGTCACATTGGCGATGTTCCCGTCGCTGATCTGGTCGATCGTCGAATCTTGGCCATCGTCGACCTGCATGACGGTCGCCTGATTGCCGTTGCCCGACTGCTCGACATCGGAGTTCGTGTTAAGCTCGGCCGTCCAGGTGTTCTGGGTCACGTCGGCCGTATTGCCGTCTCCGGTCTGATTGACCGTCGACGTATCGATCGGAACGGTGGCGCCGCAGCACGAGCTGCCGTCATCCGCCTGGGTCACGTTGGCGTGATTTCCGCTGCCTTCCTGATCGATCGACGAGGAGTCGCCGAGCAGCGACCCGTCCTGGTTCACATTGGCGATATTGCTGTCACCGCTGGAGCCCTGCGTAATCGTCGAGACGGCGTCGGATCCTCCCTGTGAAACGTTCGCCTGCGAGTTCGTGCCCGACTGATTCACGGTCGAGGTGTTGTTGCCCGGATCCGCGAAAGCCGAGGTTGCCGCGAGTAGCGCAAGAGCGGAAACGGACGTCAGAATTGTCTTTTTCATGACAAAATCTCCGTTCGAAAAACGTGCTTGACGTGGCCGGCGCCTCCGGAGAGGTGCCGGCCAAGCGTGATCAGAAACCGCCGCCCTGCGTCACGGTAGCAGTGTTGCTGCTGCCGCTCTGCATGACAGTGGACGCGTTGTTGTTGCTGCCCTGAGTCACAGTTGCGATGTTGTCGGTACCGCCCTGCTCGACGTCGGACGTGTTGAAGCTGCCCGACTCGGTGATGAAGGTCTGGTTGTCGACACCGCCCTGGTTGACAAGGCTGCTGTTGCTGTCGCCGGACTGCGCGACGTTCACGTCATTGCCCGGACCGAAGAGGACCGTGCCGGTCCCGCTCTGGTGCACTTCGGAGTAGTTGTTGTTCCCCGACTGGTCGACGCCGGTGAAACCGAAGTTAGTGACCATGCCGGACTGATCGAGCAGCGAGTAGTTGCCGTTGCCCTCTTGCGTAACCTGTCCGAAGGTCACGGCGCCCGCTTGTTCGATATCCGAGCTGTTGCCGCTGCCCACCTGGGTGATGAACGCGAAGTTCGACGAGCCTGACTGATTGACCGTCGAGCCGTTGTCGTCGCCGATCTGATTGACCTCGGCTTCGGCGCTTGAAATGTCGCCGTTGGCGGTGAAGTGAGTCACGCTGCCGTTGGCCGACGCCTGGTTGACGCTCGAGTTGTTGAACGACCCGCTCTGCGTGACGTTGGCGAGTTCACCGCTCGCCGCCTGATTGACGTCGGAGCCATTCGATCCGCCGCTCTGCGTCACGTTCGCCTGGTTAAAGGAACCGGCCTGCTCCACCGAAGAATTGTTGAAGTCGTTCCCGGTGTCACCGCTGCCCTGGCTGACGCTGGCGCTGTTGCTGCCGCCGTCCTGGGTAATGGTGCTGCCATTGAGCCGGCTCGCCTGAGTCACGGTCGCGGTGTGGCCTCCATCGCCTTCCTGCGTGATCTGCGAGGTGTTGCCCCACGAATCGTCGCTGGCTGCGCGGGCGTCGGTGCCCTGGCTGACGCTGGCGCTGTTGTTGTCGCTGATCTGGTTGATCGACGACGACTGCTGGTCATCCACCTGTGTCACGGTGGCGATGTTGCCGCTTCCCGACTGGTTGATGTCCGACTGGATCGGGTTGAAGGTGATCGACGCGTTCTGCGACACCGTCGCCGTGTTGCCGTCGCCGCCCTGCGAGATAGTCGAGATCGTCGACGGATCGCCATTCCCGAAGTTCGACCCGTCGTCGGCCTGCGTCACCATGGCATTGTTGCCGCTGCCCTCCTGGTCGATCGACGAGGAGCCTCCGGTCTGCGAACCGTCCTGATTGACGTTGGCGATATTGCTGTCGCCGGTCGCACCCTGAGTGACGTCCGAAGACGAGTTAGAGCCGTTCTGGCTGACGTTCGTCTGCGAGTTCGTGCCCGACTGGGTGACGTTCGAGGTGTTGTTTCCGGGATCCGCGAAAGCCGGCGTTGCGGCCAGCAGCGCAAGGGCGGAAACCGTCGTGTAGATAGTCCGTTTCATGGTTGTCATTCCTTTCCTTCGGGATGATAACCATGCCGCCCCTCACGGGGTGACATGGTGCTTACCCAAGCCGCGTGTCGCGCCCATCGGAGCTGCAACTCCGGTGGGCGCATTTCCTTCGAAGCCCCGCCGATCTGCAAACCGGTCGAAGCCCGCCTGGAAGTCTTCCGCTGACGGGTTCCAGGCCCCTCCCGTCAGCTCTTCTTTCCGCAAGGCGAAAACAGGCCTTGCGATTGCTCTCAGCGGTCGCCCGTTTGTCTGGTCGCTCCCCCTTTGTTCACCGGGCGCGTGCTGTTCATTTGACTGGTCGTGTAACGAGCCGGCACCGGCTGCTTCCCGGGCCGAGGAAGCTGTCCGCTGCGTTCCATGGTCTTTTCGATCTGATATGCCGAATAGACGCCGTCTCGCTCCTGATTGTAGCGATAGACCAGCGGCCATCCCGCCTTCGGATCGGCGAAGCTCCAAAGCTTGAGCTCCGTCCCTTCCATCACGAGGTCGTAGACGGCCTTCTCGATCGCTTCCTGAAGCGCGAGCTCCTCCGGTTCATTGGTCGTGTAACCCGCTTCGGCTTCGAGCAGCTTCTTGAAAGCCACGAACTTGAACGCGTTCGCATCGACCGCCTTCGAGGCGATGGTCTTCGAAGCGGTGACGGTCGTCAGCACTTCGCCGGTGCGCACCGAAACCGCGCGCAGGGAGACGGTCACCGTGTCCTGTCGGTAGTCCGCGTGCGCGCCGATGCCGAGGAACGCGGCGCCGGCGCCGCCGGTGACGGTGTTCGTGTCGTAACCGATGACGCCCCCTTCGAGGAGCACGCCGGCAAACAACAGAGCCGGCAGTGCCTGCGGGTTCACGTCCTTCTCGCCCAGGTAGCGCGCGCGCATTTCGCGAATGATTTCCCGCTCGTTGAGCAGGTTCTTGAGGTTCTCGCGCTCCACGATCGTGAACCAGCTGCGGTCGCCCGCGTCCTGCAACGCCTTGACGAGGATCGAGGCGGCGCCCTGCGAAAGGGCTCGGGAGAGCGTCTGCGTATTGTCGGTCGGCTTGAACTGACCGGTCTGGTCCGTGAAGTCGTAGACGGCGACGGCGACGGGACGCTGCGGCGGAGGAATCGCCTCGAGCATCCGCTGCGTCTCCGTCTTCTGCGGAATGTAGGCGAGCGAGGTCATCGGCGGGATCTCGTCCTTGCCATCCCGGCCGACGGTTGCGCAGCCCGACAGCAGGCTCAGGGCGACAAGCGCTGAAATCTTGCGCATGTCCGTCAACCCGTGATGCTGATGTCGGTAGGAACGTTGATCGTCGTCGACTGACCGCTCGTATCGTCGGTGATCGTGACGATCACCTGGTCGAGTTCGCGCGTCCAGGAGATCGTCTGGCCGCCGAAGTCTATCGTTCCATTATCCTGGGCGTTCGGGCCGAAGATCGCGTTGACGATGTTGTTCGACAGCGCCGCGAGCAACCGCGACTGCAGCTGTCGGGCGAATACGTCACTCTGCGAATTGCTCGGCGCGTTCGGGTCCTTGAAATTGTTTTGGGCGTTCGCGATGCCGAGCAGGTGCGACGAGTTGAACGGGTTACCGCCAAAGCTCGGATTGATCGGTGTATAGACCTGCTGCTGCGCCGATGCGCCGGTAGCGAACGCAATGGAGATGGCTGCCGCAAGAGCGGCACGCCGAAACGTGACGACCATAATTGCCCCCTGGGGACCCCCTTGTCCCGGTCCGCCGACTCGCAACGGATTAAACCAAAGTTAACTGAGTCGAATGGGCGCGGCAATAGGAAATATATTTGGAGCTTCAGATGACAATAATGTCATCAAGAGAACTGGATAACGTCGGGCCTCCGGATTAAAGTTACGTCTACGACTAGTTTTCTATGCTGGTAGAATATCTCTCATCAAGGTCGGGAACTAAATTTAACCGTTTGGGTATACAAAAGCACACACACCAGAAATGGATCGCAACTCACTCGTGTGTACTAATTGTGAATTACTGTTCCGGGTCGGATGATCGAGCCCCGGCGTCGAGAGTGATGGTTACAATGATGTTAACGGCAATCAGTATAACGCCATGATGCTCCGGGTTGAAACCTTGCCTGCTGGATGCTGCCAGGCGAGGAATCTGCTTCAAAATGGTACACTTGGCTGGACCTGCGGTCGCCGACCGAGAGGTCCAATTCGCCGGACTTCGGCCGATGCTCGATATTCCGTACGCGCCCCGATTCGCAGTGCCTCGAAAAGCAGTGGTTGCCTCCAGCGCCGAATTTGACGACAAGCCCGGCGCGCATGAATATCGTCGCGGACCATGTTTCGATGACAGATCGCTCCACTCGCCTGGGGTGCGCCGCCGCCGACCTTCCGCTACTCGGCGGCTTGCCTGAGATGGTGAGAGAGCGCCTGATCGACGCGTCACGGGTCGAACGGTTCGCGCCGCGGGCGCAGCTGTTCGGAGGCGCCGAGATGCCGGCCCATCTTCACATCATGCTCAGCGGCCTCGTCGACCTTTCGTGCTCGTACAAGGGAAGCGAGTGCAGCGCGCTGATGATGGCCGCGGGCGACGTGTTCATGCCGGCGGCCGCACTTTACTCGGAGCCTTATCTCGTTTCCGCCCATGCGCTCACGCCGTCGCGGATCCTGCTGGTCGACGCCAAGACTGTGCGCCAGGAAACGCGCAGATGTCCCGAGCTCTCTCTTGCGCTGACGCGGGTCATGGCCGGGCAGTGGCGCGTGGCGCTGAAGATCATCCTCGATCTCAAGTGCCGTTCGCCGTCGCAGCGGCTCGGTGCCTTTCTCCTGCGGCTTCACGACGCCGCGCGGCCCGGGCCGCCGGCGGAGATTCCCTTCTCGAAACGGCAGCTCGCTTCGCGCATCGGGATGCAGCCCGAGACACTTTCGCGCACCCTCCAGACGCTCGCCGCAAACGGGCTTTACCTGCGTGGGCGCGAGATCATCGTCACCAACCGGGCCGCGATCGACGAATTCTGCGGTCCTGATCCCTATCCGCCGGCGACCGAATATGAGCTCGGGGTGCACGCGCTTTGATCGGGCGCTGATTACCAGCCGTTCACCCGTTCCCAGACGTCGACCACATCCTCGCCGCCGTCGGTCACGAAATACCGGTCGTGTGCTGCGGCCGTGGCGCAGGCATGGTTCGGGAGGATGCGGACCTGGCTACCGATCGGGAAGCGGCCGAAATCGATCGCGCCTGAGCGGCTCGTGATGATCCCGTGCTCCTGGTTGGTTGAAGACACGGTGACGTCTTCAATAACGGCGCCGGTCACCGGATCGCAGACCGCGCCATAGCCCCAGTCGACCGGTACGTCGGCGGTGCCGCGATCGCGGCTGAGTGCAAGGAAGCCGGCGTCGATCAGCACTCGCCTGTGTTGGGGGTTGTGGCCAATGACGCTCGACAGCACCCCGATAGCGATGTCGTCGACCGAGCAGGTGCCGAGTTCGGCCTGGACGAGATCGCCGAAGACATAGACTCCGGCGCGAGCCTCGGTCACGCCGGCGAGGTCACGCGCATAGTGGAGCGTTGGCGTCGATCCGACACTGACGATCGGGCAGGGCAGCCCGGCCGCCCGTAGCCGCTCGGCCGCTTCCACGGTCAATGCGCGCTCCTGCTCGGCCATGGCCTCGAATTCGTCGCGCGTCCTGCAGTCGTAGGATGCGCCGGCATGGGTCATCACGCCGGCGAGGCTGTCGCCGAGGCGCCTGCCGATGTCGATGAGCAAAGGGTCGCCGGGCGCAACGCCCGCCCGATGGCCGTCGCTGTCGATTTCGATCAGCGCTTCGAAACGAACGCCCTCTGCGGAAATGAAGCTGCGCACGGCCTCTGCCGCCTCGATCGTGTCCAGGATGATGCGCAGCTTGCAGCCGGCGCGGATCAGCGCCGCCACCTCGGGCAGCTTCACCGGCGCGATCCCGACCGCGTAGAGGATGTCGGTCACGCCGTGGGCGAAGAAATGGCGGGCCTCTGCCAGCGTCGAGACCGTGATCGGCATGTCCGCCCCGGCGCTGATGACTCGGTGCACGTCGATGGACTTGGCGGTCTTGACGTGGGGGCGCAGAGTCACTCCCAGCGTGCGCACCTTCTCGCGCATTCTCTCGGCGTTGCGCTGGAGGCGCTTACGGTCGAGGAGCAGGGCAGGGGTGGAGAGGTCGAAGATGGTGTTCGGTCGCTCGTCTCCGCGAGCGATTGCTGTCCTCGCCAATCCCCCGGATTGGCTGCGGCCAGCAATGGTGCCCAGGGGCGGGATCGAACCACCGACACCGTGATTTTCAGTCACGTGCTCTACCAACTGAGCTACCTGGGCATTCGCATCGGAATTGGGACCACCCCGAAGAGCGAGCGCGCTCCCTAACTGTCGTCATCTTCGCTGTCCACCCTGCCGGGGTCGGCCGCGGGACCGGGGATGCGATAGCCTTCGCCGAGCCACTTCAGGAGGTCGCGGTCTTTGCATCCGCGGCTGCAGAATGGCGCGTGCTCGGGGTGCTCCGGCTGCCCGCAGAGGGGACAGGTCTTGGGCTCGCTAGACGGCTTCGGCATACCCGCCTGACATGGGGAGAGCCGCATCGGCGCGCAACTGGATAGCGCCGCCTAGCTGCCGTGCGAGCACATTGAGCCAGTCCTGATGCTTCTGGAGCAGCTTCTCTACCACTGGATGCGCGACGATGCGCTTCGCTCCGGCCGGTTCGAACGCCACTCGACGGAGGAGCGCGCGCGCTTCGAAGGAGGGGCGGTCCAGCGCAATTTCCATCAAGGAGGCGTGCCGTCGCGGGCGGACGATCTGCAGGAATCCGAAACCATTGACGCTCGTCCGCTCGAACGGTCTTGGAAGGGCATCGTCGATTACACCGTCAATCGCAGTTCGTGCTTCCTTCCCTCGCACGGTCGGGAAGTCGATTCCGATCGAACCGCCGATGCCGTGGCGCAGAATGGCCTTGGCTGCCGCGAAGGCTGCGGATGTCGCCAGCGTCACCGGCGGTAGTGTCCCGTCGACATCGATCAGCGTCATTGCCGGAGTCGGAATGATGTGCAGCTCCCCGCCTTCAAATCGGACGACGCCGCTGCGCGCTTCTTCGATCACCTCGTCCCAGCCCGCGTCGTTGAGCGCATTCCTCTTGCCCGGGAATGCGATTTCTCTTCCGCTGATCCGGTCGGTCAGTTGCGCCGCCCCGTGGAGGAGCTTTCCGAGGGGGCGCTTCCAAGTTTCCATTCCGGGGATAAGCTCGCGAGTGACCTCAAACTTGAGCTGGGCTCCGTCCGTAACGCCGTGCGCGCCGTCAGGCAGAAGGTAGTCCTGTCCGTCAGCCTCAGCGAACAGCTGAAAACCGGAGCGCTTGAGCTTGCCGACAAGCTCGCTGCCAGCAGGAACGATTCCATCCACCAGAATGCTGGCCTCGACGATGCGGCCATCCTTGATCCGGGCGTATCGGGTTTCGCCGATGCCGCGCTCGACGAGCCATTCAGGCAAGCGGGTACCCGGCCGATTTCAAAAGCACGCGGGTCTCGGCGAGCGGAAGGCCGACCACGTTCGAATAACTCCCCGCGATGTGGCGCACGTAAACCTCGCCATAGCCCTGGAGCGCATAGCCCCCGGCCTTCCCGCGCCATTCGCCGTCGCTTGCATAATGGTCGATCTCTTCGGCGCTGAGCCGCTTCATCGCAATCATCGTCTCGACCAGCCGCTCGCGAATTCCGCGTCCGGGCACGGCGAGAGCAATGCCGGTGAGCACACGATGGCGCCGGCCCGACAGCAATTTCATGCAGGCGCGAAGCGTAGCCTCATCCTCGACCTTGGGCAGGATTCGCCTGCCGACCGCCACGACCGTGTCGGCGCCCAGGACGAGCGCCTCGGGCTCCTTCGCAGCGACCGCCTCGGCCTTCTCGCGCGCGAGCCTCAGCGCGTGCTGGCGCGGCAGTTCCCCTCTGGGGACGCTCTCGTCGATGTCGGCGGGCGCCACGGCATCGGGTGTGACGCCGATGCGGGCGAGTAGATCGAGGCGGCGCGGGCTCGCCGAAGCGAGGATCAGCCGCATGCCTCCGCTCAGCCCGTATAGCCGGGCGGGCCTCCGCGGCCGGGCATGAAGCGATAGGTAATTCGGCCCTTGGTCAGGTCATAGGGCGTCAGCTCGACGAGGACTTCGTCGCCGGTCAGCACGCGGATGCGGTTCTTGCGCATCTTGCCGGCGGTGTGGCCGAGAATCTCGTGGCCGTTCTCGAGGCGGACGCGGAACATCGCATTGGGCAGCAGCTCGACCACCGTCCCGCGCATCTCGAGCAATTCTTCCTTGGCCAAGCGATTCCTCTCGTCTTTCCGGCAAAAAGTCGCGGAGGCTTAGCGGCGCAGCGGCGAAATGTGAAGGCGGGGCTCAGGCCGGATTATATTTGGAGAGGAACGCCTCCAGGTGCTGCAGCCAATCCTGAAGGTCCGCCGAGCTTCCGAAGTCGTGCTGGCTGTCCTTGTAGAACACCGAGGTGACGTTCGCCCCCGCCTTGATCAGCGCGTCCACCATCTTGTGGCTCTGCTTGGCAGGAACCGTGTCGTCGTCCTCGCCGTGGCCGATCAGGACCGGAATCTTGAGCCGGTCCGCGAAATGCACCGGCGAGACCGCATCGAGGTCGGAGTCGCCCGAGAACTTCTTCCGCCATTCGCGGAAATAGCGCGTCGCCGAGAACGACTTGCGATCATAATGCATCATGGCCGGCAAGTCGCTTGGCCCGGCCCAGCTTGCGGCGCAGCGGTAGCGGTCTGGATTGCGTATCGCACCCCACAGCGCCGCATAACCGCCGTAGGACAGACCGACGATGCACACGCGCTTCGGATCGACCTCACCGGACTTCACGAGCCAGTCGACTCCATCATCCAGGTCGTCCTGCATCTTCTTGCCGATTTCGCCGTAGCCTTTTTCGGCGAAGTCCTTCCCGAACCCGGTCGAGCCGCGAAATTCCGGTTGCAGCACCGAATAACCGCGGTTGGCGAAGAACTGGACCAGGGGATCATAATCCCAGTCGTCGCGCGCGAACGGTCCACCGTGAGGCAGCACGATCAAGGGAAGGCCTTTGGCATCGCGGCCAACCGGCAGCGTCAGATAGCCGCGGAGCATGAGGCCGTCCCGCGCCTGATATCGGATCGGCTTCACCGGCGCGAGCGCGGCGGGATCGATGTCCGGATACGGATTGAGGACCGGGTGCATCTGGAGGCTCGTCCGGTCGAGTAGATAATAAAGTCCCGGATCGGTCGCTGAAGAAGAGAAAATGAGCGCTCTCTTGTCGTCCTTCGACCAGTCCACGGGCAGGTTCACCGAAGTCGGTACTGCCTTGTCAAGCTTGGCCTGAAGCGCCTTCATGTCCGCGTCCAGCCAGTAAACGCGCGGCCGGTCGTCCTCATACTCGACCGCGTCGACGTCGCCGGTCACCGCGTCATAATAGACGTCGTCGAGATCCACTTCGGCATTCTCGAAGATCGGCTCGCCGATTGTCTGCGTCTTCACGTCATATTTGTAGAGACCGAAGCGGCCGGTCCGCTCGTTGGTGACGATCCAGCTCTTATCGCCACGGAAGATGAAACGGTCGACCGTGCTGTTGTCGTCCTTGGGGAACTTGCCGTGAATCTCGTGCAGCTTTTCCTCCGGCTTGTCGCGGTACCAGATCGTCCAGCGGTTGCCGTCGTAGGATATGCCGGCGCGGACGATTCCCTGGTCGTCGGCGTACCAGTCCCAGACTCCGTCCCGCGGGTTCTCGATGACTTTCGAATTTCCGGTCGCGAGATCGACGCGCTTCACCGATGGGTAGGAGAAGATGTCGTCCTGGCCGGCGACGAGCGCCCAGCTGCCCGACGGATCGGTGTAAAGCACGTCTCCCGCGTAGGTGCCCTGACTCCTCCGATCGACCACCCGGGAGGCGCCCGTGTCAACGTCGATCGAGATCAGCCGAAGGAAGGGGATTTCGTCTCCCCCCGGAAGCTTCTCCTTGGACAGAACCTGGAGGAGGAGCCGGCCATTGCCCGCCCAGTTGAGGTCGGCCACGCTGGCCTTGCCGATCTTGATCTTGTTGATCACGGTTTCCGGGTGATCGGCGTCGAGGATGACGAGCGCGGTTTCGCCGTTTGCCGTCGAACGGGCCGCGATCCGGTGTCCGTCGGGCGACAAGATCGGTTTGCGCAGCTGCGGCAATTCCGCGAAGCGTGCGATGGGAATGAGCGGCGCGGGCGCCCCGCTTGCGACAGATCCGCAGGCGGCAAGCGCCAGCCCGCAAAGCCACACGATCCTCTGCACCACGCCCCCCTGACTCGGCGCGCCGATGCTATCGCGTGAAAATCTAAATAAAAGTCCTGATGCCCGGATCAGGTCGTCAGGATGGTCGAGCCGGTGGTCTTGCGCGCTTCGAGCTGGCGATGGGCTTCAGCGGCGTCCTTCAGCGGGAAGTGCTGCTTCACTTCGATCTTCACCTTGCCGCTCTCGACCATGTCGAACAGCTCGCCTGCGCTCTTCTCCAGCTCATCGCGCGTCGCGAGGTAGTGGAAGAGCGTCGGCCGCGTCAGGTAGAGCGAGCCCTTCTGGGACAGCAGCAGGGGTGAAATCGGATCGACCGGGCCCGACGCGTTGCCGAAGCTCACCATCAACCCGCGGAGCCTCAAGCAGTCGAGCGACTTCATGAACGTGTCGCGCCCGACCGAATCATAGACGACGGGCAGCTTCTCGCCGGCGGTGATCCGGTTCACCTCGGCCACGAAATCCTGCTTCGTATAGACGATCGGGTGCGCGCAGCCGTGGTTGCGCGCCAGCTCGGCTTTCCCCTCCGTGCTGACGGTGCCGATCACCGTGGCGCCCAGGGCCGCCGCCCATTGGCACATGATCAGCCCGACACCTCCGGCAGCGGCTTGCACCAGGATCGTGTCGCCGCTTTTTACCGGGTAGACCGACCGCAGCAGCATCTGCGCCGTCATGCCCTGGAGCATCATCCCGGCGGCCTGCTGCGTGGAAACCGCGTCCGGCAACTTCACAACGCGGTCGGCATCGATCAGCCGCTCTTCGGCATAGCCGCCGAGCGGTCCTGCATAAGCGACCCGGTCGCCTTTCTTGACGTTGGTGACACTGTCGCCGACGGCTTCGACAATGCCCGCGCCTTCGACCCCCGGCGTGAACGGCAACTCCTGCTTGTAGAGCCCGGTACGGTGGTAGACGTCGATGAAGTTGAGGCCCGCGGCTTCCTGGCGAATCTTGATTTGGCCGGGCCCGGGTTCGTCGACGTCGACTTCCTCCCACGTCAGGACCTCGGGACCCCCGTTCTGATGGATTCGGATCGCGTGCGTCATGCGCCGCTACAACGCCTGCTCGGCGCAAAAGAAAAGCCCCGCTGCGACGGTCGCAGCGGGGCTGAAGTTGAGCGGGTGCCGCTTAGACTGCGGCGTGCGCCGCCAGCGCTGCGAGCAGAAGCAGCGCGACGATGTTGGTGATCTTGATCATCGGATTGACGGCCGGGCCGGCGGTGTCCTTGTACGGATCCCCGACGGTGTCGCCGGTTACCGCCGCCTTGTGGGCTTCCGAGCCCTTGCCGCCGTAATTGCCGTCTTCGATATATTTCTTGGCGTTGTCCCACGCGCCGCCGCCGCTGGTCATCGAGATGGCGACGAACAGGCCGGACACGATCACGCCGAGCAGGAGCGCGCCGACCGAGGCGAGGCCGTTCTCCTTGCCCGCGACCGCGCCAATCACGAAATAGACGACGATCGGGGCGAGCACCGGAAGCAGCGAGGGGATGATCATCTCCCGGATCGCGGCCTTGGTGACGAGGTCGACCGTACGCGCATAGTTCGGCCGCACCGACCCATCCATGATCCCCGGATTGTCGCGGAACTGCTGGCGCACTTCCTCGACCACCGCGCCGCCTGCACGGCCGACCGCGGTCATGCCCATCGCACCGAACAAGTACGGAAGCAGCGCGCCGAGCAGCAGCCCGACGATCACATAGGGATTCGACAGGCTGAACAGCGCATTCAAGTCGCCGGTGACTCCAAGCTGTCCACCGAATTCCTTGAGGTCCGCCGTGTAGGCACCGAACAGCACCAGCGCGGCAAGGCCGGCTGAGCCAATGGCGTAGCCCTTCGTGACCGCCTTCGTCGTGTTACCCACCGCGTCGAGCGCGTCGGTGCGGGCGCGAACGTCTTCCTCCAGGCCCGACATTTCGGCAATTCCGCCCGCATTGTCGGTCACGGGACCGTAAGCGTCGAGGGCGACGACCATGCCGGCCAGCGCGAGCATCGCCGAGGCGGCGAACGCGACACCGAGAAAGCCCGCGAGCTGATAGCTGATAATCAGTCCCGCAATGATGACGATCGTCGGCAGCGCCGTGGACTCGAGGCTGACGGCCAGGCCCTGGATAATGTTGGTGCCATGGCCGGTCTGGCTCGACCGGGCTATCGACTGCACCGGGCGATAGTTGGTGCCTGTGTAGTATTCCGTGATCCAGACGATCAGCGCGGTGACCGCGAGCCCGATGAGGCTCGACCAGAACAGGTCCATGCCGGTGAAGGCGCCGCTGACGGCGCCCGTCGCCGCGTCGGTGGTGCCGCCGATCTGCGCATTGAGATTATCGCCGAGCGACACCCGGAACGCGCCGTAGATGGCAGGAATGGCCAGGATCGTCGCCGTCCAGAACCCCTTGTAGAGCGCGCCCATGATCGAGCCGCCCTTGCCGAGACGGACCATGTACGTGCCGATGATCGAGGTGATGATGCATACGCCGCCGATCAGCAGCGGGAGGATCATCAACGGCAGCAGCAAAGGCGAGGTGCCGAGCGCCAGCGCGACCGACACCATGGTGATGCCGACGGTGACGACATAGGTCTCGAACAGGTCTGCGGCCATTCCGGCGCAGTCGCCGACATTGTCGCCGACGTTATCGGCAATCACGGCCGGGTTGCGTGGATCGTCCTCGGGAATGCCGGCCTCGACCTTGCCGACGAGGTCGGCGCCGACGTCCGCGGCCTTGGTGAAGATGCCGCCGCCGAGGCGGGCGAAGATGGAGACCAGCGACGCGCCGAGTGCGAGCGCAGTCAGCGCATTGACGACCGCGCGGTCGTTGGGCTGGTATCCGCCGGGCCCGGTCAGATACCAGAACAGGACCGAGATCGCGAGCAGCGCGAGGCCGGCAACGAGCAGGCCCGTCACCGCGCCGGCGCGGAAGGCGGTGGTGAGTCCGCTCTGCAGGCTGTTGCGCGCGGCTTCGGCTGTGCGGACGTTGGCGCGGACCGAGATGTTCATGCCGATGAACCCGGCCGATCCCGACAGGATCGCGCCGATCAGGAAGGCAACGGCCGACAGCGGTTTCAGGAAGATGCCGATGATGATGGCCACCACGATGCCGACGATCGCAATCGTAGTGTACTGGCGGCGCAGGTAAGCGCCCGCGCCTTCCTGAATCGCGGCCGAGACCTCGATCATGCGCTGGTTGCCGGCGGACATGCCGAGTACCTGGCGGCTGGTGATGATGCCGTAGAGCACGGCGATGATGCCGCAGACGATTGCGACGTAAAGCAAGTTGGAGCCGGAGTTCATAGGGTTCACTTTTCCCCGTTCTTTAGGCGAGTGGGCTCGGCCGCGTGAATCGCGGCGGCCCCCGAAAACGGGCGGTCTTTAGGTGGCGTTTGCGCGGCTTGCAACCGCGCCGGTTGAACGGGTTAACGGACCAGGAGCGCGCAAGCCATGCCGCAGGCGAGGCCGCTAAGGCCGATCAGCCACTGGCGAAGCGGAAATCCCGCGACGGTCATCACCCGAATGCTCAAATCCAAGCCTTTCCGGCAGTTCGACGGGCTCGCCGCGCCAGGTGAGCGACAGTGTCGCGCCACCAGCCGTCAGTGTCCCGATGCGGGTGATCCTCGTGCCTTCGGGTAAAGAAAGCGTTGCCGGGTCGAGCTTCGGTGGAAGCGCGGCAAGCAACGCATAATCGTCGCCGCCGGTGGCTCCGAACAGACGGGCGTCCAGACCTTGGCCGCGGTCGGAAATGAACGCGCTCGACAGCGGCAAGCGATCGACCTCGATCGAAATCGTGCATCCGCTCGCCAGCGCCATGCGCCGTGCATCGAGCAGCAGTCCATCGGAGACATCCATCGTCGCGTGAGCGTGGGGAGCGAGCGCCTGTCCAGCACCGAGTTGCGGCACCGGGCGCCGATAGATGTCCACCAGCGCACCTGTCGCATCTCCGTCCGCCTCCAGCTGGGCGAGGCCCGCTGCCGCGTCGCCGACCGTGCCGACGAGCCACAGCGCGTCGCCCCCCTCGCCACCCGCGCGATCGGGCACCTGGACACCCGCCCGACCGATCGCGGTCAGGCCGAAGACGCGCGGAGCGCCATCGGGCAGTGCGATGGTATCGCCGCCGATCAGCGGCAGTCGATAGCTCTCGCAGGCATGTTCGACGCCGGTCAGGAACTCGCCTTCCCACCGTCCGTCGCCCGCCAGCGACAGCGACAGCAGCGCACCCGCTGGAAAGGCGCCCTTCGCCGCGAGATCTGACAGATTTACTGCAACAAGCTTCCACCCGACGCTCGCGGGGGGGTCATTCGGCAGGTAATGCACGCCCTCGGCAATGCTGTCGTGGGTAATGACGAGTCCGTCGAGGACCGCGACGTCGTCGAGCAGCCCGCGCGCGCCCGGCGAGGTCGCGATCCGCCGCAGCCGGTCAAGCACTTCCGCTTCGCCGATCATCGATGCAGCGATAGTCGCGCGCCCCTGCGGCGCAAGGCGAAAGCGTGGGGGTGGGGGATTAAGCCGCGAACTGGAAAATGGCGGCGGCGGCGAGGCCGACCACCAGCAGCGCGAGCACCCAGAAGCCGGGGCCGTGCGCTTCAACGTTGGCCGGGTTCTTGGGGTCGGCCCAGAGGATCGGCATGTCGTCCGGCGCCGTCATCGCGAGGCCGTCGACTGACTTACTCTCGACGTCGTGCTCGTAGCTTTTGCCGCCAACTTCATAGTCGACGCGCATGTCGGTCGAATGGAAGGGCGACATGCGTTCGACGCCCTGCGGGTGGATCGGCGGATTGAGCGAGTCGCCCGGCATGGTGTCGCCGAGTGCGTCCGTGTTCTCCGAGTGCGCGAGCACCGGCGTACGATTGCCGAACAGCCAAAGGATGCGGCCCATGATCGCTGCGGCGACGAGCGCGCAGGCAGTCAGCCCGAGAGTCTTCACGTCCATGAGACGCAGATTATCGGCGAAGGGTTAAGACCGCGTTTCCTTGGCGATAGCGTCTAGAAGCCCGTTTACGAAACCGCTCTCGCGCTTGTCGTAAAAAGCGTGAGCGACGTCGACATATTCGGAAATCACCGAACCGACCGGCACATCGGGACGCGCAATCAGCTCGTAAGCGCCCGCCCGAAGGATCGCGCGCATCGGCCGATCGAGCCGCTCGAGCGTCCAGCCTTCCGCCAGCCGGTTGCTGATCAGGCTATCGATTTCGCCACGGCGGGCGTCGGCGCCGGTCACGATATTGTCGAAGAAATCCCGCTCCGCCTCGTGATAGGTTTCGTCTTCGATCGTCGCGCCGAGCCGGTGGTCGTGGAACTCCTTGAGCAGGCGCGGCACCGGCGTGCCCTCCATCTCCTGCTGATAGAGCGCCTGGACCGCCGCCAGGCGCGCGGCGGATCGGGAACGGGAACGTATCTGCGTCATTGCCGGGGGGCACTAGCCTCCGCGTGCGCCGCAAGGAAGGGCGTGAGCGCGGCTGCGACTTCGCCCGCCGCTTCCCACGGCGCGAAATGGCCGGCATTGGGCAGGCGCTCGATCGCAAGATCCTCGACCAACTCTTCGAGACCGTTGAGCTGAAGCGGAAGAAGCGCTGTGTCCTTCATCCCCCAGATGGCGAGCGTCGGAACTCTCACTTTCGCAAATGCGCGCAGGAGGAAATCGGGCAGCGGCACGGTCACGCCCGGCGGCGGCACGACGATTTTGGCCGCACGGTACCAGTTCATCATCGCGGTGAAGGCCCCCGGCTGCAACCATTCGCTGATGTACTGGCGCCTCTCCGCCTCTGGGATCGTGCTGATATCCACCTGGCCCGAGAACGTTCGCTCGAAGAACCACTCAAAGCCTTTCGCCTCCACCAGCTTCTCGAAACCGGGTGCGCGGAAGGCGTTGATATATTGCGATGCAGAACGCTGCTCGACGCTTTCGATCAAGCTCTTCTGGAAGACCACCGGATGGGGCGCGTTGATGATCGCGAGCCGCGTCAGCGCGGCATCGTTCCGAAGAGCAGCAGACCAGGCGATAGCGCCGCCCCAGTCGTGCCCGACGAGCGCAAACTGCTCCAGCGCCATCGCTTCGGCGAGCGCGAATATGTCATCGACCAGCACGTCGCTCTTGTAGTCGTCGACCTCCGGCGGCCGGTCCGACCCGGCGAAGCCGCGCTGGTCGGGCATGACTAGATAGAAGACGCGTTTCAGCCGCGGTGCGATCCCTCGCCAGGTCCGGTGCGATTCCGGGAAGCCGTGGAGGAGGATGACGGCGGGTTTGTCCGGCTCGCCGGCGGTCGCGACATTCAGCGTCACGCCGGTCTTCAACGGCACCCGCCGGAAATCGGTCACGGATAGCTGACCGTCTTCGGCAGTTCGGGAAGCGGGATGAATTCGTCGTCGTCGCCGGGCACGAGCGGGAAGCGCATTGCCTTCCAGTCCTCCTTCGCCTGGTTGATCCGGTCGCGCGAGGAGGAGACGAAGTTCCAGAATACGTAGCGGCGCGTCGTAAAGGCCTCACCCCCCATCAGCATGATCCGTCCGCCGCCGGCGCTCGCCAGCCGCGCCTCGTAGCCCGGCCTCAGCACGTAAAGAGTGAAGGGATCGAGCGCCTGGCCGTCGAGCTCGGCCGTGCCGCCCACCAGCATGACCGCGCGCTCGTCCGCGCCGGCTTCGATCGGGACGGAGCCCCCGGTCAGCTCGATGTCCGCATAGATGGTCGGGGAGTCGGCACGCGTCGGCGCCGCCTTTCCCCACAAGCTGCCCATAAGCACCCTTGCGTGGACGCCGGCATCTTCGATGACCGGGAGCTCGCCGACGGCGACATGGTCGAAGGCCGGCTCGACTTCTTCTCGGCCGTCGGGAAGCGCGAGCCAGGTCTGCATCCCATAGAGGCTAGGGCCCGCCTGGCGAAGCGCCTGAGGCGAGCGCTCCGAATGGACGATCCCGCTGCCCGCGGTCATCAGGTTGATCGCGCCCGGCTCGATCACTGCATGGCTTCCGATGCTGTCGCGATGCTCGATCGCGCCTTCGAACAAATAGGTGACCGTAGCGAGGTTGATGTGCGGGTGCGGCCGGACGTCCATTCCGCGGCCCGCCGGAAGCCGCGCCGGCCCGAACTCGTCGACGAAGATGAATGGGCCGACCATTGTCCGCTCCCGCGCCGGAAGCGTCCGGTTCACCTTGAAGTCGCCGAGGTCGTGCGTGACCGGCGTGATCACCTGCTCGAATGCGGTCTCGATCGTCGCCATCATTCTTCTCCCGGAGCGCTCGCGCGGATGGACAAAGCGTGGACCCTTTCGCGCATCAGATCGCCCAGCGCGGCATAGATCATCCGCTGCCGCTCGACCCGATTCTTCCCTGCAAAGGCCGGGCTCTCGATCCGCAGGCTGAAGTGGCTTTCGCCCGCCGGATTGTAGCCGCCGTGCCCGCGGTGCTGCTCGCTGTCATCGACCAGCTCGATCATCGTCGGTGAGAGCGATGAATTGAGCCGGCGAATCATTTCAGCCGCAACCGGCCCGGTAGAAGGCTCGTCCATCAGCCTTATATAGAGGGGCTGAATTCGAAGGACAGCATGCGGATCACGATCACCAAGGGCGAACGGGAAGACCGCCTCGACATCGAGCGGCCGGATGGATCCCGCGCGGCCACCCAATTCCCGCACAAGGGACCGATTCCGCACGACTTCGTCCACTATGCGGTGGAGAGCGAGCTCGGTTTCGACCGCGGGTTCTGGGGATTGGTGGAGTCCGGCCATCACCCCGAGGAGGTGCAGGATATTGCCAAGGCCGCGGGCCACGCCAGCGCCAAGCGCGCGCAAGTCCCGTCGGCTGACTTCGTCGACGCGATCCAGGCGGAACGGATCGTCGAAGCGTTCGAGGCTGCCCACTGGAGCGGCGGAGCGGGTGACCCTGCGGGGATCATTTATATGGCGAATGCCGGTTGTGAGCAGTCGCTTGTGCCGGCTGCACCCATGGACGCGCCCGCGGTTCAAAGGATCCGATCCCGAATTGCCGATTTCATGGGCCGGTGGAAGACGCTTGCCCCAGGCGAAAGCATCGCCCTCGAATGGCCCGGGTCGTCATCGTGAAGCCCGCGCGCTTGCATGGCAGGGTCGAGGGAGCGCGCGCCAGGTGCGCCGTCCCGGGCTGCACCGCGCCCGGTGAGTTCAAGGCGCCCCTCCAGCCGGCCAATTTCGACGGTCCGGGCAACTGGCGGTTCCTGTGCCTCGACCATGTCCGCGAGCACAATGCGAAGTACAATTTCTTCGAGGGAATGAGTCCCGACGAGATCACGCGCGCGCAGCACCCGCTCGCGGGTTGGGACCGGCCCAGCCGCAGGTTCGCCGCGAACGGCGCCGATCCGCCACCCAGGTGGAGTGACTTTTCCGATCCCCTCGACGCGATCTCCGGCCGGTTCGGCAAGGTTCGAGGTCGTGCAAACCCGACGCGTTTCGGCAAGCCGGAGCAGCGTGCGCTGTCGGTGCTAGGCCTCGGCGAGGACGCCGACCGCCATCAGCTTCGCCAGCGTTATTCGAACCTCGTCCGGCGCTACCACCCGGACAAGAACGGCGGCGACCGAACCCATGAGCGCCGCCTCCGCGAGGTGATCGAAGCCTATCAGCTGCTGAGGAAATCCGCGGCTTTGGCTTAGTCGCGGTCCGGCGCGCCCAGCGGAAAATACGGGCGGTACGGCCGCGCCTCGTCGACCACTCGCGCGACCTGCGGCTGCGCCAACAACCGCGCACGATAGGATTTGAGCTTCGGACGGCTGTCGCCGATCTCTTCAACCCAGTCGCTGTAGAAGAGCGCCGGCGCGGCGGCGCAATCCGCGAGCGTGAACGCATCGCCCGCGGCCCAGCCGCCGCCCGGCAAGTTCACCTCGAGCCAGTCGTAAGCGACCTGGAGATTCTTGCGCCCCTGCTCGGCCCCATAGGCATCGCCCATGCCTTCGGGACGCAGGGCGTGGTTGACCGCCGGCTGCATGTTGCCTTGGACATAGAAGTCAAAAAAGCGGTCGAGGAAACGGACACGGCGGCCGAGCTCGCCGTCGGGAATCCATGTGTTGGAACCGCGGTGATGCGTCTGCAGATGTTCAATGATGCAGCTCGTCTCGATCACCGACTGGCCATCGTCCACGAGCACGGGGAATTTGCCGAACGGCCAGATCCGTTTGAGCTCTTCGTAATTGTCCTCTTTCTCGGGGACCTGTCGGAACTCGAACTCGGTTTCGTCCGCGTAGAGCGGGATCAGGACCTTCCAGGTGTAGGACGAGAAGGGGTGGCCGAAGAGGACGAGGCTCAAGCACCATACTCCAGCTTGGGATACCAGTCGGTGCCGCGGCCGCCCGGAGTCCAGTCGAGGATGTTCCACAGCGGTGTCGGGTCGGGCGCGAGATGCGGGTCGAAGCCTGGATCGGCGGTTTCGAAATCGCCCTCTGCCGCCCAGAACAGGTACACCTTAACGCCCTTCCGCTTCCACGATGCGCAGATGGACCATTCGCTGCCGTCATCGTGGAGCCCGCGATAATCGCGCGCGAAATCGTCGCCGACGGTCTGGTAGAAGGTCAAGTTGTTCCAGCCGCGCTCGCGCGCGAACTCGAGCTGGCGGGACACCGGCGACCGTCCGATGATCGCGAGAGCAACCCGTTGCTCGATGTCCCGCGACGGAATGTCGAGCGAGCCCACGAACGAGGTGCACATCGGGCACGGGCGCTCGCGCCCCGGCCCATACATCCAGAAGTAAGTGACGAGCGTGTCGTGGCGGCCGAACAGGTCGGCGAAGCTGTGCTCCTTCCCGTCAGCGTCGAGGAAGCGATAGTCGCCCGCCTCGCTGCCGTCCGGGAGCTCACGGCGCATCGCGGCAACTCTCTGGATGTGCCGGCGAAGCTCGATCTCTTCCGCGAGCAACTTCGTACGCGCCGCTCGATAGTCCGGGCTTTCGTTCGGGAAAGGCTTGCTCCCGAGCTCTGCCAGTTCCGAAGCGGGCCTAAGTTCGGTCATGCGTCCTCCCGTGCAATTCGCGCGCGACGTTCGAGCTCTCCTTCGCTCGGCTCCTTGCTGGCGAAGCTTCCTGTCGGGACCTCGCCAGCCGGTTCGTAGCTGGTGATCACCACGCCCTTCGGCGAAACGAAGTGCTCGACCAGCTTCAGTCCGGACGGCTGTTCCGAGCCGTCGAAGAGCCGCTTGCCCTGGCCGAGCACAACGGGGAAGGTGATCAGGGTCAGCCGGTCGATCTGTCGCGCGGAGAGCAGGGGCGGGTAGAGGGTGCTGCTCCCCTGGATCAGCAGGTCGCGGCCGCTCGTGTTCTTGAGCTTGGCGACTGCCTCGGCGGTATTGCCGGACAGCTTGTGGCTGTTCTCCCACGCCAGCGGCTCGTCCGAATGGGTCAGCACATATTTATTGATGCGCTGGAATTTCTCGCCGATGGGATTGTCCTGGTTGTAGGGCCAGTAGGCGGCGAAGATGTCGTAAGTCCGCTTGCCCAGCAGCAGGTCGTACTCGCCCATGATGAGGGACTCGAAGGGCCCCATGTCCTCGTCCCAGTGAGGCGCGACCCAGCCGCCGAGGCGGAAGCCGCTGCTCTTGTCTTCGTCGGGGCCGCCGGGGGCCTGGATGACGCTGTCGAGCGACTGGAAGATCGCGCCGGTGAGCTTACGCATCAATGCTCTCCCCGCGCACCGCCGCTTCGATCTTGGCGATGTCGATCTTCTTCATCGTCATCATCGCTTCGAACGCGCGCTTTGCGACCGCCTTATCGTGGTTGGTCGTCGCCTCGAGCAGGGCGCGTGGCGTGATCTGCCAGGAGAAGCCCCAGCGGTCCGTGCACCAGCCACACATGCTTTCCTCGCCGCCGCTGCCGGTGATCGCATTCCAGTAACGGTCGGTCTCCTCCTGACTGTCGGTCAGGACCATGAAGCTGACCGCCTGGTTCGGTTTGAAGTTCGGCCCGCCGTTCAATCCCACGAACGACTGGCCGAGAAGCGTGAATTCGACCGTCAGCTCGTCGTGCTCTTCGCCGCCCGGATAGTCGCTCGGAGCGGTCATTGCGCTGCCGACGTGCGTATCCGGGAACAGGGAGGCGTAGAATTCCGCGGCCTTCCGCGCCTCGCCTTTGTCGAACCACAGGCAAGTGGTCATCTTCTCGGCCATTTGGCTTCTCCTCAGGCGTTGCCGACGAGCGCGAACTCGGCGCCCTGCGGGTCGATGCCGATGATGATATGATCGCCGCCCGGCACTTCCATCGGGCCCACCGCGATCTTGGCGCCTTTCTCCTCCGCAACCTCCTTGGCTTTCAAAACCGATGGCACGCGGAAATAGAAGCGCCAGTGGGGCGGCTGGTCGCCCATCGTTCCGGCGATCGCGCCGAGCGTCAATCCATCGTTGTCGATGAAGCGATATTCGCCGTGCTCACCCATCGGCATGAACTTCTCGGTCGTCCAACCAAACTGGTCGCCGTAGAAGCGGCGGGCGGCGACAGGATCGCTGGTCGAAAGCTCGTTCCAAGCGCAGCGGCCCTGGTCGGTGGGCGAGAAGACGGTGCTCGGCTCATTCTCTTGGCCCGCGGGCGGGATGGGCTTCATGATGTAGAATGGCGCGCCCTGCGGGTCGGCGACCATCGCGATCCGGCCGACGTTCGGGATGTCGCTAGCCGCCATCAACGCCCGTCCGCCCGCCGCCTCGATCGCCGCGATCTTCGCATCCACGTCGTTGACGTGGAGGTAGCCGAGCCAGACCGGCCGCGCTCCGTGCTGCTGCATTTCGCTCGTGATCGGCAACACGCCGCCGGCCGAGCCGCCATTGGAGCCGATCATGCGGTATCCGCCATATTCGGGCGGCCCTTCGCCGCCGATCTCCCAGCCAACGACCGCATCGTAGAACGCCTTTGAGCCATCGGCGTCGGCCGTCATCAACTCATACCAGATGAAATCGCCCTGGGGGTTTGGCCCCTTGCGGTTGCGCTGGGTCATTGTCGGCGCGTCGTGAGTGCGGACGTCGGTCATGATTGTCCTCCGTTGTCTTGCCTCGAGTAGGTTGCGTCAGGCGGGTATGGACGGAGAGGCTGACGCGATTTCGGGCCGGGCGGCGGTGTCGATGACGACGTCGAAGCCGCCCCAGAACATCCGTTTCCCGTCGAACGGCATTTCGCCGTCCGGACGCAGGCTTTCGTCTTCCATGATCGCTTTCCAGGCGCGGTCGCGCGTCGCTTTGTCGGGCCATTCGATGAAGGAGAAGACGACGCTTTCTCCGTCTTCGGCTTTCACCGCGCGGTAGAAATCGGTGACCTCTCCCTTGGGGACGTCGTCGCCGAACGCCTCGATGACGCGGGTGGCGCCGCGTTCGCGAAATGTCTTGGCCATCTTCGCTGCCAGCGCCCGATATGCCTCGCGCTTCGACTGCGGAACGGGCACGACGAAGCCATCGGTATAGGATCCCCCGCCATCGCCTTCCTCGACGATGGCTTCGAAGCCGCCGAGGATCATCCGCTTGCCATCGAACGGCACATCGGTGCTGAGCTCCATGAGTTCCCCACTGCTCATCATCGCCTGGTTTGCGGCGTCACGAGCTTTGCGGTCGGGATATTCGAACCATGCGAACACCGCTTTCTCGTCGGCCTTCGCCGCGACCGCCTTATGGAAGTCCGTGAGCTTTCCTTCAGGAACGTCGTTCTCCCAAGATTCGACCTGCCGTCGAACGCCGAGCTGACGAAGTGCACCGGCGACAGCGCGGGCGTGCCTGGCATAAGCGTCCCGGTTCCCTTGCGGAACGGGAACGATGAATCCCTCGAAGTAGGTCATGCTGCCTCTCCTTCCTGATCTTGAAGACGTGCCCTCAGCCTTGTTCAGACCGCTGTCGCGATCGCTTCCTGGACCGCCTCGGCGCCGCGCTCGGCTGCGGCTGCGTCCATCCACATCACTTCCCAGATGTGCCCGTCCGGGTCGGCGACGCTACGCCCGTACATCACCCCATAGTCCTGTTTGGGCGATGGATCAGCAGTACCGCCCGCCGCTACGGCTCGCTCCAGCGTCGAGTCGACGCTTTCGCGGCTATCGGAAGACAGGCACAGAAGCACTTCGGAGCCGGCGCGAGCGTCCGCGATCGGCCGCGGCGTGAACTGGCTGAACTTGTCGTGGGTGAGGAGCATCACGTGGATGCTGTCGCTCAAAGTCATGCAAGCGGCAGTGTCGTCGGTGAACCTCGGCTCGTTCGCCGCGCCGAGCGCTTCAAGGAAAGCACGCGACTGCTGGAGGTCGCTCACCGGCAGGTTCACGAAGATCATTCGGGTCATTCTCCCTCTCCTCCGACTCGATTCGCTTGCCTTTTGCCCATGAAAGTTATAAATTGCAACCGTGCAGTTAGAAAAAACAACTAAGCGCTGGCGGGGCGAGGAAAAAAAGCGCTTCGACGACGCCTGCGGCCTTGCTCATGCGATGGAGTTGCTCGGCGAACGTTGGGCGATGCTCGTGCTTCGCGAGCTTGCCTACGGACCGCGCCGATTCTCCGGGTTGAAGGCCGACCTCGCCGGGATAAGTGCGAACGTCCTCGCGCAGCGGCTGGCGGAGCTCGAAGACCGGGGCCTCGTTCGGAAAACCAAGCTCGCGCCGCCCGCGTCGATCCAGGTGTACGAGGCGACCGAGTGGGGTCTTGAGGTGGTTCCGCTGATCGCGTCGCTCGGCCGCTGGGCGGCGCGCAGTCCGTGGCACAACCCAACCCTTCGGATGAGCCACGTTTCGGTCATCATGTCCTTCCAGACACTGATCTCACCCGAGCGCGCCGCAGGGCTCCACGCACGCGTCGGCTTTCACTTTGGCGACGTCACGTATGTGGTCACCATCCGAGACGGCCGACTGGAGGTCGAGCGTGCTCCGGTTGAAAATTGCGACGTCGAGTTTAGCGGCACGCCGAGCGAAATCGCTGCCGTGGTTCACGGCGGCGCACCTCTTGAAATGATCGGCGTCAAGGGAGACATGGAGCTGGCGAAGCGTTTCCGGACGCTCTTCCCGCTGCCGCCAAAAATTGGCTGAACATTGAGGCAGCGATGCGCTTCCCCTAAGGCGAACCGATGACCGATCTTTCCAACGTCCAGCCCGAAAGCCGCGCGGAGACGCTGATGGCCGCACCCGACAAGGTGGTGAAGGTGCGCGAGGCCTTCGGTGTCGATTCGGACATGGAAGTGCCCGCCTTCAGCGAGCCCGACGAGCGGGTTCCCGATCTCGATCCGACGTACGTCTTCGACCCGAACACCACGCTCGCCATCTGCGCCGGCTTCGCCAAGAATCGCCGCGTGATGGTCCAGGGCTATCACGGAACCGGCAAGTCGACCCATATCGAGCAGGTCGCCGCGCGGCTCAACTGGCCGATGATCCGGATCAACCTCGACGCGCACATCAGCCGGATCGACCTCGTCGGCCGGGATGCGATCGTTCTGCGCGACGGCCAGCAGGTGACGGAGTTCCGCGAAGGCCTGCTGCCCTGGGCGCTGCAGCACCCCGTCGCCCTCGTGTTCGACGAATATGACGCCGGCCGCCCTGACGTGATGTTCGTCATCCAGCGCGTGCTCGAAGCGGAAGGCAAATTGACCCTGCTCGACCAGAACCGGGTGATCCGTCCGAACCCGTGGTTTCGGCTGTTCGCGACCACCAACACGGTCGGGCTCGGGGACACCACCGGCCTCTATCACGGCACCCAGGCGATCAACCAAGGGCAGATGGACCGCTGGAACATCGTCACCACGCTCAACTATCTGCCCGCGCAGGTCGAAGCGCAGATCGTGCTCGCCAAGTCTGGCGAATATGACGACCCCGACGGCAAGGCGATCGTCGAGAAGATGATCAAAGTCGCCGAACTGTCGCGCCAGGGCTTCATCAACGGCGACATCTCGACCGTGATGAGCCCACGCACCGTGATCAGCTGGGCGCAGAACGCACACATCTTCGGCGACATCGGCTACGCCTTCCGGGTCAGCTTCCTCAACAAATGCGACGAGGCCGAACGCCCACTAATCGCCGAATATTACCAGCGCGTGTTCGGCGAAGACCTGCCGGAGAGCGTGGTCGGAAAGGCGTAGGTGGCCGAGAAGGTCGATCTGTTCCGGCGCGCTCTCGCGGGCGCGGCGCGCGCAATCGCGAAGGATCCGGAAGTCGAGGTGGTCTTCGCCTCGGATATGGCGCCCGCGTCCGGCAAGACGGCGCGGGTGGCTTCGCCCGGCCCGGCGTTAGAACCCAAGCTCGTTGCGGAGGCGCGCGGGGCAGCGGATTCCGCCGCGCTTCGCCTTCGCTATCATGACGCGAAGTTGCACGCGCGCGCGGCGCCCGCCGATGTCGATGCGCGCTCCGTCTTCGACGCGCTCGAAACGGCGCGGGTGGAGGCGCTTGGCGCCCGCTCGATGGGCGGAGTCCGCGACAACCTCCGCCACCTCACCGATGCCCGCGTTCGCGCCGATGCGATCGTGCGCGCGCGCGATGCGGAGGAAGTGCCGCTGTCGACCGCCATCGGCCTCATCGCGCGCGAGCGTCTGTCGGGCGAAGCGCCGCCCGCTGCCGCAGCTGCCGGTCTCAAGCTTGTCGCGCCCTGGATCGAGGAGAAAGCCGCCGCCGAGCTCGACGCGCTCGCGCTGACTCTCGACGACCAGGCCGCATTCGCCAAGCTGTCGCGGCGCCTTCTCGAAGACCTCGATCTCGCCGCGGCCGAGGAGCCGATCGAGGACGAGCCCGATGATGCGGGCGACGAAGCCGAAGGTGACGAAGGCGGCGGCGAAGATTCGGCCGAGCAAGGCGACGAAGGGACACCCGGCGGCGGCGATGTCGAAATGCGCGGCGAGGAGAGTGAGGACCAGAGCGCCGACGGCGATTCGACCCAGGAGATGGAAGCCGGCGAAGAGGAAGCGGCTCCCGGTCATGATCTGAGCGAAAGCTTGTTCGCGGCGCCCGGCCGGCGCAACTGGGACCTCTCGCCGCCGACCGACTACAAGGCGTTCACGACCCGCTTCGACGAGATGGTCGAATCCCAGGAGCTGTGCGATGAGGAGGAGCTGTCGCGGCTTCGCGCCTATCTCGACCAGCAGATGGCGGGACTTTCGAATGTCGTCACCCGCCTCGCCAATCGCCTACAGCGGCGCCTGATGGCGCAGCAGGCGCGGAGCTGGGATTTCGACCAGGAAGAGGGACTGCTCGACGCTGCGCGGCTTGCGCGGGTGGTGGTCAATCCGCGTCATGCTTTGTCGTTCAAGATCGAGCGCGACACCGAGTTTCGCGACACCGTCGTCTCGCTGCTAATTGACAATTCGGGCTCCATGCGCGGCCGTCCCATCGCCATCGCCGCAATTTGCGCGGACATCCTCGCCCGGACGCTCGAACGATGCGGCGTGGCGACCGAGATTCTCGGCTTCACGACGCGCGGCTGGAAGGGCGGGCAGAGTCGTGAATCGTGGCTCGCCGCCGGGCGCCCGCCCAATCCGGGCCGCCTCAACGACCTCAGGCACATCGTCTACAAGCGCGCCGACGAGCCGTACCGACACGCGCGCCGCAATCTTGGCCTGATGATGCGCGAGGGGCTGCTCAAGGAGAATATCGACGGCGAGGCGCTTCTGTGGGCGCACAACCGCCTGATTGCCCGGCCCGAGGAGCGGCGCATCCTGATGGTGATTTCCGACGGCGCGCCGGTCGACGATTCGACAGCGAGCGCCAATGGGGGAACCTATCTCGAGCGGCACTTGCGGCAGGTGATCGAATGGATCGAGAAGCGCTCGACCGTCGAGCTGATCGCCATCGGCATCGGTCACGACGTGACCCGCTATTATGAGCGGGCGGTGACGATCATGGACGCGGAGCAGCTCGCCGGCGCGATGGTCGAACAATTGGCGGCTCTGTTCGAGACGGCTTGAACGGAATTTCTCCAGAAACTTCCGGCGAACAGGGAAGTTGATGGAACGAGCCCTGAATGTCCGCTAGCCGACTCAGATGCCCCGATTCGTTCTACGCGTTGAAAATGGACCGACCAAAGACATCCGAGCGTCGACTCTTGGCGAGGCCAAGTGCGAAGCGGTTCGCTTTGCGGGCCAGCTGATTTGCGATTCAGCCGCCGAGTTCTGGGATAGCGGCGACTTCCACATGAGCGTGACGAACAGCGACGGACTCGTGCTGTTCACGCTGCAGTTCGTCGGCACTGACGCGCCCGCGATCCGCGGCACGACGCACTAGCGGACAAAAATGGGCCCGGCGCGACAAGCGCACCGGGCCCCCCTCGTTACGCGACGCGAGGGAATTCGTCCGTTACCGGACACGACAGGGAAAAGGGGATAACCCCGTCGAACAAAGCACTTATGTCCGATTCGCGGGGAATTTATGCTGAACGGCGGATGCAGCCGACGTTCAGGAAAATCATTGTGTTTCAGTGATTTAATTAACTCCCCCAATCGCTACGCGACAGGGAGGAAGAGGTTAGGCGGCCGGCTGCTCCGCCACCTTCTTCGCAATCTCTTTCTTGAGCTTGCGCACCTTGGGGCTGAGCTTTTCGTCGCTGGTCTTCAGCAGCCAGTTGTCGAGGCCGCCGACATGCTCGACCGAGCGCAGGCCGTGCGTCGACACGCGCAGTTTGACGCTCGTTCCAAGCGTGTCGGAAATCAGCGTCACGTTCTGCAGGTTGGGCAGGAACGTGCGCTTGGTCTTGTTGTTGGCGTGGGAAACATTGTTTCCCACCAGCCGGCCTTTGCCGGTCAGCTCGCAAACCCGCGACATGGTGATCAATCCTGATTTTTGGACGAGCCTCTAAAGGCCCGAAGAGCGCCGCCCGTTAGCCGCTGAGGTCCGCTTCGTCAACGTTGGAGCGGGCAACCCTACTGCCGTTATTGCGTTGTCGATCCGCAACGATTCAGAGCCAGCGGACCATGCGCGCCATCATCTTCATCCTGATCATCATCGTTCTCGTCGTGATTGCCGGGGTCGCCACCGGATACATCGACATCAACCAGATCCGCGGCGCGAAGGCGCCGCAGGTCTCCGCCACGCGCAACGGAGTGACCGCGAAGGGCGGCCAGGCGCCGGCGTTCGATGTCGAAACCGGCTCGGTCAGCGTCGGGTCGAAGAACACGACGGTGAAGGTTCCCGCGCTGGTCATCCACAAACCGGGCGAGAAGGAGACAGAAGCGAACGCCGGCAACGCCATGTGACTTCGCTTCGCCGCTCGGCTAGCCGGTGCGGCCATGGGCTTTCCGCTTCCATTGCCGATGCGCCGCGCGCTCGATCTCGCGCGCGAAGCCGCTGCCGCGGACGAGGTGCCGGTCGGCGCGGTCGTGACCTGTGGCGACGAGGTTGTCGCCGAAGCGCGCAACGCCATGCGGGGCTCGTCAGACCCGACCGCCCATGCCGAAATGGTCGCCATCCGAGCCGCGGCGGCGAAGCTCGGCGCGTCACGGCTCGACCAGTGCACGCTCTGGGTGACTCTGGAGCCGTGCGCGATGTGCGCGGCGGCGGTGGCGCTGGCGCGGATGAAGGCGCTGCGATTTGGAGCCGAGGACCCTAAGGGCGGCGGAGTCGTCCACGGCGCGCGCATTTTCGCGCAGCCGACCTGCCACCATCGCCCGGATGTGCTCGGCGGGATCGGCGAAGAAGAATCGGCCGCGCTCCTGCGCGCCTTCTTCGAACAGCGGCGCTAGCCGGTGTAGGGCAGCAGGCGGATTTCCACGCGCCGGTTCGCCGCCTTCTGCGTGTCGCTGGTCTCCGGATTGTAGAGCGGCGCGGATTCGCCCAGGCCCTTCGACGCGATCCGCGCCCTGGCCACTCCATGGCCCGACAAATAGGTCGCCACGGCGGCGGCGCGTCTGTCCGACAGCGTCTGGTTGACCTGAGGCGAGCCAGAGAGATCGGTGTGCGCGAATACGTCGACGAAGGTCTGGTTGCGGTCCTTCACCTCGCGCGAGATTTCCTTGAGCGTCGCGTCGAACTC
>Ga0070680_100000205_pt1 | contig 38716 bp, 43 predicted proteins | sample KBSC73BmetaG_FD_64672 | JGI IMG/M metagenome (GOLD analysis project Ga0070680, IMG submission 64672) | Corn rhizosphere microbial communities from Kellogg Biological Station, Michigan, USA - KBS C7-3B metaG | ecosystem: Host-associated > Plants > Roots > Rhizosphere | place: USA: Michigan...
AACGGTGGAACGGTGGAACGGTGGAACGGTGGAACGGTGGAACGGTGGAACGGTGGAACGGTGGAACGGTGGAACGGTGGAACGGTGGAACGGCTGAGATTTCAGGCCTGAGATCTCGGATCTCGGCAGTTTCCGTTCATCCGTTCCACCGTTCATGCGTTCCACCGTTCATGCGTTCCACCGTCTTCAATCCGCCGCCTCCGCATTCAACTCTTCGCGAACCGCAACCTCGGCTGGCGGCGGGGGCTCGGAGCGGAAGGAGCGCGCAATCCAGGCGAACGCGAGCGCCGCAATGGCGAGCATGATGAAGCCGCTCGTCAGCTCGCCGAAGATCAACTTGCCGCTGCCGAACAACGACGCATACACGGCGACGATGCCGGCGACCCAGTTCGTCCACGCCAACGCCCCGCCCGGGATCGACTCGCGGCCCAGGCCAAGTCGCTCGGACACGCGCCTCCATCCCGGACCGCCGGGACGTACTCGCAGATAGAACGTATCGAGCACCGCCGGCGCCTCTGGAGCCGTCAGATACGTCACCGCCAGCCAGACGATCGTGCTGGCCGCGACGGTGATCAACATGATCACGGAGTCGGTGCGCGGGTCGTCGGCCGGGAACCAGCGCCCGGGCACGGTCAGAAAGCAGATGGCGGAGACGACGAACGACGCGATCATCGCGCTGATTTCCGACCACGCGCTGATGCGCCACCAGTACCAGCGGAGAATCAACACGAGGCCGGTGCCGGCGCCGATCGCGAGCAGGAACTTCCACGCGCCCTCGACCGACGAGAGCTGCCAGCTCACCACCGACGACGCCAGAAACAGGGCCACCGTCGTCCACCGCGAGACTTTCACGTAGTGGCGCTCCGGCGCCACCTTGTTGAGGAACCGGCGGTACACGTCGTTGACCAGGTAGGATGCGCCCCAGTTGAGCTGCGTCGCCACGGTCGACATGTACGCGGCGGCGAAGCCGGCCATCATGAACCCGCGCCACGGCGTCGGGAGCAGGTCGACAAATGCCTGCACGTACGCGGCTTCGTGGTCGTGCGTCGGCCCGATGCCATTCGGATAGAGAATCACCGTAGCGAGACCGGTGATGATCCACGGCCACGGCCGTAACGCGTACTGCGCGACCTGGAACGACAGCGTGGCGAGTACGCCGTCCCGCTCCGTGCGGGCGGAGAAGATGCGTTGCGCGATGTAGCCGCCGCCGCCCGGTTCGGCGCCGGGATACCAGGCCGCCCACCACTGCACGCCGAGGAATACGGCGAGCGTCAACAACGGCATCCACGCGTACGTCGTGATGCCGTGCGTCGTCACGGTGATCGGCATGACGGACAGGGCGGCCGTCTGGCTGCCGAAATGCGCGATGAGCTTGGTCTTCATTGCCGGCATGCCGCCAACGGCGGCAACCGCGAACACGGCAAGCACGGTCACGGCCGCCATCTTGATCACGAACTGCACGAGATCGGTCCACAGCACAGCCCACATGCCCGCGGCGACCGAATACGACATCGTGATCACGAAGCAGATGCCGATGGCGATCATGTCGCCCGGGATCCTGATGCCCGCAAAGACAACCGGCCGGAGCCCGAGCGAGATCGTGAGAATCTTGATCATCGCCCGCGTGACCCAGCCGAGGATGATCAGGTTGATCGGCACCGCGAGATAGAGTGCGCGGAAGACGCGGAGCGTCGCCGCGGGCTTGCCGCTGTACCGCACCTCGGCGAATTCGACATCCGTCATCACGTTGGCGCGGCGCCACAATCGAGCGAAGAAGAACACGGTGAGCATGCCGCTCATCAGCATGTTCCACCACAGCCAGTTGCCCGCGACGCCGTGGGACGACACGAGACCGGTCACGACGAGCGGCGTGTCCGCGGCGAAGGTCGTCGCCACCATGGACGCGCCGGCGAGCCACCACGGCACTGCGCGGCCGGAGATGAAATACTCCGACAGGCTCTCGCCACCCTTCCGCGTGAAGGCCAGGCCGATGCCCGCCGAGAGCAGGAAGTAGCTGGCGACGATCGCCCAATCGACCCAGTTCAGTGTCATTGATGTGCCGACGAGAGGAGAACGCTCATCACCGCATCAGCCAGCTGAATGCGCACGCGGTTCTCGCGGTTGTTCGCGCGCGTTGGGTCGACGCGGTTGGTCAGCAGGATGATGAACACGTTGTGATCCGGATCGATCCAGATGGAGGTCCCGGTGAAACCGGTGTGTCCGAAGGCGTCTTCCGACATCAGATGGCCCGCCGAATTCGTCCCGCTCGGCTTCTGCCAGCCGAGCGCCCGGTCGGCGACCTGCCGCTTCGTGAAGACGGGAATGAGCGCCGCCGGTAACACCTGTGTGCCGTCGATCACGCCATGATTGAGGTACATCTGCGCGAACCGGGTGAGATCGTGCGCGCTGCTGAAGAGACCCGCGTGCGCCGATACGCCGCCAAGATAGTACGCGCGTTCGTCGTGCACCTTGCCGCGAACGAGGCCGCCGCGCTTCGGGTCGAACTCGGTCGGTGCGATGCGCGGAATGAGCGACGCTGGCGGCTTGTACATCGTCTCGTGCATGCCCGCCGGCTCGAAGACGTGCTCGTGCAAATAGACGTCGAGCGTCTGCCCGGTGATCTTCTCGAGCACGCGGCCGAGCATGTAGGCTCCGATGTCGCTGTACACCATGCGCGCGCCGGGCGTGGTGTCGAGCGGCGTATTGAACATCAACGTGGCGAGGCTGTCCGGGTCGTGCGTGATCTGATCGTACGGCTCGAAGGCGGGCAGTCCGGACGTGTGCGTGATGAGATGGCGAATCGTGACCTCATTCTTGTGCGGGCCGGTCCAATTCGGCAGATAGCGCTGCACGGGCGCGTCCATGTCGATCCGGCCCTGTGCGTCCAGCTGCATGATGCCGCTCGTCAATCCGATTACTTTGGTGAGCGACGCCAGATCCCAAAGGGTATGCTCGTCCGGCACGGGACTCGGCGCCCAATCGAGATGTCCGACGGCGTGCTGCGCGATGACGCGCGTCCGCGTGCCGACGACGGCAATCGCGCCGGGATAGGCGCTGTCGGCCAGACCGCGCGCCATCACGCGGGCAACGGAATCGCGAATGGCCGCCTCGGCACGAGCTGGCAGCGCGGCTTCGCCTGACGCCGGTCCGCCGGGTACGGATTGCGCAGGAACGGCTTGCGCCGGACGGCAGCCGACGACGACAAGCGCTGCGATGAGAACGACGCCGACGGAGGATCGAGGAATATGCATCGTGAACGGGTGAAGAGGGTGGTGCGGACGATTTGCCTCACGGCGACGCTCGGCGTCGCGATCGCGTGCGCGACGACGAGATCCGCCGCGCGACGCTCGAGCGCGGAGGTGAGCGGCGGCATGATGCGCGTGCGGCCTGGCATCACCGTACTGCTCGAGGATAGTCTGGCACTGATCCGCGGCCGGCGCATCGGGCTCCTGACGAATCAGACCGGCATCGATGCGGCGGGCGTGTCCGACATCGAGCTGCTGCGCGACACCAGGGCGCGCACCGCGGGGGTCACTCTCGTCCGGCTGTTCTCGCCCGAGCACGGGATCCGCGGCACCGAGGATCGGCAGCACATCGCGAGCGGTGTCGACGAACGCAGCGGTTTGCCGGTGCATTCGCTCTACACCGTCACGGCAATCGCACCGCCGGACAGCCTGCTTCGCGATCTCGATGCGCTGGTGTTCGATCTACAGGACATCGGCACTCGGACGTGGACGTACGTGGGATCGATGGTCTACGCGTTGCGCGCGGCGGCGCGCAACCACGTGCCAGTCATCGTGCTCGATCGCCCGAACCCCATCACCGGCGATCATGTCGACGGTCCCATGCTCGACACTGCTCTGTCCAACGCAGAGGAACAATCGGCGGAGCGCTCGGCCAAGCCGTACGCATTATACCCATTCCCATTGCGGCACGGAATGACGATGGGCGAGCTGGCGCTCTTCTACAACGATGTCCTGAACATCCACGCGCCGCTGCATGTCATTCCGATGACGGGCTGGCGACGCGGCGAGTGGTTCGACGAGACCGGCCTGCCGTGGGTGCGGCCGTCGCCGAATCTGCCGGACCTCGTCAGCGCACTGATCTATCCATCACTCGTGCCATTCGAGGGTTCGAATGTCTCGGTGGGGCGCGGCACGCCTGAGGCCTTCCAGCGTTTTGGCGCGCCGTGGATGAACGCGGCGCGCGTGGCAGCACTGCTCGGCTCGCGGCATCTCGCGGGCGTTCGATTCGATGTCGACTCAATCACGCCGCGGGATCCCGGCGATCAGAAGTACGGAGGTCGAACGATTCCCGGTGTGCGCATCGTGATCACGGACCGGAACGCCGTGCAGTCCGGCCGTCTCGCGGCGAATATCCTCTGGGCGCTCGTCAGCGCGAACCGCGACTCGCTCCGGATCATGCCGCGAACGTTCGACGAACGCTTTGGCAGCACGGCGGCGCGGGAGGCGATCATGGGCGGCGCTGACCCCGATCGCGTGATGGACGCGCAGCGCGGCGCGGTCGAGGCGTTTCAGACGAGAGCGCGGCGGTATCGGCTCTATCCCTGAGCCGGCGTTGCGATGGCGGCGTGGGCAGAGTCCTTGAGCGGACGCGGCTGTCGCACAGCTCTTGCACGCCGCGTCGTACCCGCTCATCTCGGAGGAAGCAGATCATGAAGGCACGCGTTTACGGACTGTTCGTCACGGCCGCACTCATTGCCGGCATCGGAACGACCGGCTGCGCTCCGCGACAGGTCGAGGTGCGCACTGCGCCGACGCAGCCGACGCAGGTGTCGGTTCAGGTGACGAACCATCTCTCGCAGGCGGTGAACGTCTACGTCACGAGCGGCGGCTCGGACACGTTCCTCCGGCAAGTGGACGGGAATTCCACCGTGACTGTGCCCGTGCAGGGCTTCGCGCCGGGCACGACCGTGTCGCTCAAGGCGGTGACCGTCGACGGGACGAAGACGTATACGCGTGACAACGTCGTGCTTAGCGGAACGTACCAGTTCCCGCTGCCGTAGCGACGGCGGCGAGCAGCCGCGCCGGTTGCTACAACTCTGTGGAAGGGCTACTTTTACGACCGGAGCAGCGCTGCGGCCTGTCGGCGTGCGCGCCCGTTCCATCCCGCCGCGTCAGGTGTTCGGCGCCGCAATGCGCCCAATCGGAGCCGCATGAAGATTCTCCCGGAGTGGCTCAAAAACGGATACTTGCGCGTCATTGATCCGGTAGCCAACTGGCTGGTCCGGCGTGGAGTTCACCCCAACATCATTACCGCGGTCGGCACGCTGTGCACGGTTGCCGGCGGCGTGATCTACGCCACCGGGCACATCATGACCGGCGGCTGGTTTCTCGGTCTGACCGCGTTGTTCGATGTGCTCGACGGCACCGTGGCGCGACGGTCGAACCGCAGCTCGACGTTCGGCGCGTTCCTCGATTCCACGCTGGACCGGTTGGCGGACGGGGCGCTCCTCGGCGGCCTCGCCGTGTTCTACGCGCTCAATCCCGCGCACCACAACGTTCCGATGCTCGTGGTGTGTCTGGCGGGACTGATCGGCGCTTTTCTCACCTCGTACACCCGGGCGCGCGCCGAAGCGCTCGGGATCGATGCCAAGGTTGGCATCCTGCAGCGCCCCGAGCGCGTCGTGCTGCTCTCCGCGCCGCAGGCGTTCTTCGGCCTGGCACTCAATGGCCTGGTGCTCGGAGTCATCATCATCATTATTGCCGCGACCGCGTGGATCACCGTCGTCCAGCGCATGGTCTGTGTCTATGAACAGACGGCCCGCCGCGCGGCCGACGATGGCACGCTGCGGCTGACGACCGAGAAGACGCCGTGGATCCGGCGTCGGCGCGCGGCGTCGCATCGTTAAGTATCACATGGAGACCAACTACGTGGCTGCACCATCCATCCGCCCTGCGGGCGGTACGCTCGGTATTCTTACGCCCGGCCTCGGCGCCGTCGCGACCACCTTCATGGCCGGCGTCGAAAGCGTCCGCCGCGGGCGCGCGACGCCGATCGGCTCGCTGACGCAGATGGCGACAATTCGCCTTGGCAAGCGGACCGAAAACCGGTCGCCGCTGATCAAGGAGTTCGTTCCGCTCGCGTCGCTCGATGACATCGTGTTCGGCGCCTGGGACCCGATTCCCGATGACGCATACACGGCGGCGAAGAAGGCCGGCGTGCTCGAGGATCGCGATCTCGAACCGATCGCCGATTTCCTGAAGGCGATCAAGCCGATGCCCGCCGTATTCGACAACAAATACGTCACGCGCATCAACGGCAGCAACGTCAAGAAGGGCAAGACCAAGCGCGATCTGGCCGAGCAGCTTCGGCAGGACATGCGCGACTTCAAGGCGAAAAACAAGTGCGACCGCCTCGTGATCGTCTGGTGCGCGTCGACCGAGATCTTCATCAAGCCGGGACCGCAGCACGCGACTGTTGCGCAGTTCGAGAAGGCGATGGAGAACAACGACGAGGCGATCTCGCCGGCCATGCTCTACGCCTGGGCCGCCATCATGGAAGGCATTCCGTACTGCAATGGCGCGCCGAATCTCGCCGTCGACACGCAGGCGCTGCAGCAGCTCGCCAACGAGAAGGGCGTGCCCATCTCCGGCAAGGACTTCAAGACCGGCCAGACCTGGATGAAGACGGTGATCGCGCCGGGACTCAAGGCGCGCATGCTCGGTCTCCGCGGCTGGTATTCGACGAACATCCTCGGCAACCGCGACGGCGAAGTGCTCGACGATCCGGCGTCGTTCAAGACCAAGGAGGAGTCGAAGCTCAGCGTGCTGCACACGATCCTGCAGCCGGAGCAGTATCCCGAGCTGTACGAGCACTTCTCGCACGTCGTGCGGATCAACTACTATCCGCCGCGCGGCGATAACAAGGAAGGCTGGGACAACATCGACATCGTCGGGTGGATGGGTTACCCGATGCAGATCAAGATCAACTTCCTCTGCCGCGATTCGATCCTCGCCGCGCCGATCGTGCTCGACCTGGCGCTGTTCTCCGATTTCGCGCACCGCGCCGGTATGAAGGGCATCCAGGAGTGGCTGAGCTTCTATTACAAGTCTCCAATGGCCGCGGCCGGGTTGCAGCCCGAGCACGATCTGTTCATCCAGCAGACGAAGCTGAAGAACACGCTCCGGCATCTGATGGGCGAGGAACAGATCACGCATCTCGGCCTGGAGTACTACCAGGCGTAGCCGGGAGGCGACCGATGCGCTCACGACAGGCGGCGGCACTGGCGGCGTTCGCGACACTCGCGGCCGTGCTCCCCGCCGGGTGCGGCGGCGGACCGCAGCACCCGCCGCCGCTGCGGCAGTTCTCGACGACCTACGCCTTCACGGTGTCGCCCGACGATTCGCCACCGCACGCGCGGCAGGACATTCACTACACCATTCAGGTGCTTGACCGGAAGACGCGGCAGCCGATCGAGAACGGCGAGGGCCAGCTGTTCGCCGAGAGTCAGGACGGCGCCAAGACATGGGACGGCATGGCGTACGGCCCCGAGGTCGGCACCTACCACGCGAAGCTCAACTTCGTCGTCGCCGGAACGTGGGCGGTGGCGATCCGCTTTCACAGCGATTCCCTTCGCCCGCTGGAGCGAATCGACTGGATGCAGGACGTGCTCAACGATCGTGATACGATAATTCCCTGATGCGACATTTCTATCGTACGCAAATCGCGCCCGCGGACGTGCTCGCGGCCGGCGATTCGTTCTTTCCCGGCATTGGCCTTACGCAGAACACGACGGCTCCTCGCGCGCGCACGTATTCGGGCCCGCTCGGCGCGCTGCGGCTATCCGCGCGAGCGGAGGGCGGCCACTATACCTTCGTGCAGATCGATACGGATCAGATGGGCGAGAGCCGCCTGGACCGGAACGCCAAGCGCTTCTTCGTCACGCTGCACCGCACGGAAGACCCGGCGCATCTGCTGACGCCGAACTACTGATGCCGGCGGCGAAGAGGGGAGAGGGGAGAGGCGAGAGGGGACAACGGCGTCGCCCGGCGCCGGCGTCGATTGCCGCCGCTCCAGCCGTCGCTTCTCCGGTCCCTGGATTGTCGCGCGAGCAATTGCTCGACCTCTACTACTGGATGCGGCTCACGCGAACGCTCGAGGAGCGGCTCGTGGCGTTGTACCGGCAGACGAAAGTCGTCGGCGGCCTGTTTCGATCGCTCGGACAGGAAGCGGATTCGGTCGGCAGCGCGTACGCGCTCGAGCGGCGGGACATTCTCTCGCCGCTCATTCGCAATCTGGGATCGATGCTGGTCAAGGGCGCGACGCCGCTCGAGATCCTGCGGCAATACATGGCCAAAGCCGATTCACCGACGCGCGGCCGCGAGCTGAACATTCATTTCGGCGACACCGATCGCGGGTTCATCGGACAGATCTCGCCGCTCGGCGACATGGTGCCCGTCATGGCCGGCGTGACGCTCAGCTTCAAGATGCGCCGCGAAGATCGCGTTGGCCTCGTGTACGTCGGCGATGGCGCGACGTCGACCGGCGCGTTTCACGAGGGCATCAACTTCGCCGCCGTGCAGCGCTGCCCGCTCGTCGTGATCGTCGAGAACAACGGCTACGCGTATTCGACGCCGACGAATCGCCAAACTGCCGCGCGGCAGTTTGTCGACAAGGCGCTGGGTTACGGCGTACCGGGCGAAAGCGCCGACGGCAACGACGTGCTCGCGGTCTGCGACGTCACGAAGCGCGCAGTCGATCGAGCTCGGCGCGGACAGGGCGTGACGTTGATCGAGCTCACGACGTATCGGCGAAAGGGTCACGCCGAGCATGACAACCAGTCATACGTGCCGCCGGGCGAGATCGAACGCTGGGAGCGGGAGAACGATCCGATCACGCGCTATCACGATCGGCTCACGAGCGAGCTCGGATTCGCTGCCGCCGAGATCGACGCCACGGATGATCGCGTGCGGCGCGTCGTCGACGAGGCGACCGATGAAGCCGAGCGGTCCGGAGCGCCTGAAGCGCTCGATGCGCTCGTCGGCGTCTACGCGGATCCGGCCGTGCAGCCGCCGCTCTGGTTCCGCGAAGGCGCGGCAGGAGTCGTCGACGTTCACGAACGCCCTGAGGGGTGGGGCACCTACTCCGCGCCGGCGAGCGATACGGTCTGATGCCCGAGATCACGTACCTCGAGGCCATTCGAGAAGGTCTCATCGAGGAGATGGAGCGCGACGTCAACGTATTCTGCCTCGGCGAAGACATCGGGCGGTACGGCGGCGCGTTCAAGGTGACCGACGGACTGCTCGATCGATTCGGAGAGCAGCGCGTGATCGACAGCCCGATTTCGGAGACGGGCATCGTCGGTGCGGCGGCGGGTGCGGCACACATGGGTATGCGCCCGGTGGTGGAGATGCAGTTCATCGACTTCATCGCCAACGCCTACGACATGCTGACGAATTACGTCGCGACGGCGCGCTACCGCGCGTTCCTGCCATGTCCAATGGTGGTGCGCGGGCCGAGCGGCGGCTATGTGCGCGGGGGACCGTTCCATTCACAGAATCCTGAAGCCGGTTTCGTGCACACGCCGGGACTGAAGGTCGTGTATCCGTCGACGGCGCAGGATGCGAAAGGCCTGATCAAGGCGGCCATCCGCGACGACGATTGCGTGCTGTTCTTCGAGCACAAATATCTGTATCGGCGCGTCAAGGCCGAGATGCCGGCGGGCGATCACGTCGTGCCGATCGGCAAGGCGCGCATTGCCCGCGAAGGACGCGACCTGTCGATCATCACGTACGCCGCGACGGTGTGGAAGGCGCTCGACGCGGCCGAGCAGATCGAGCGCGAGGACGGCCTGTCGGTCGAGGTGCTCGATCTGCGATCGCTCGCGCCGCTGGACGATGACGCCATCCAGGAGACGGTCCGCAAGACCAACCGCGTACTGATCGTGCACGAGGACACCCGCACCGGCGGACTGGCTGGCGAGATTACGGCGCGCATCAACGAGCGGTCGTTCGCCTGGCTCGACGCGCCCGTGCTGCGTGTGACGGCGCACGACGTGCCCCTGCCCTACGCCCCGTCGCTCGAGGACTACGTGCTGCCGCAGACGACGGACATCGTTCGGGCGCTGCGAACGTTGGCGGCGTACTGAGATGTCCGGGGGGGCGACGGAGACGCCGCGGCCGCACTATTTTGGAATAGGCTGCTTCACGACCTTCATTGGATTCGTGGGCGGCGGCATGATCGCCGTGCTGATCGCGAAGATCGTTGGCGCGGCGACGAAGTGTGCGTCGGACAAGGACACCGGCGCGCCATGCAACTGGTACGTGTTTTGGTTGTACGGGGCGATAATCGGAGCCGTCGTGGTGCCCACTGTGGCGATCACGTTGCTGCGCCGGTCACGCCGGCGGCTCGAGAACTCGGAACGAGGGTGATGCGGTGGCGCGTGTAGACGTCGTGATGCCTCAAATGGGCGAGTCGATCGCCGAAGGAACCTTGTCCAAGTGGTTGAAGAAGGTGGGCGATCCCGTGAAGCGGGACGAACCGATCTTCGAAATTTCCACGGACAAGGTGGACGCGGAGATCCCCGCGCCGACGAGCGGCGTGCTCGCGGAGATTCTGGTGCAGGAAGGCCAGACGGTTCCAGTGCAGACGCTGGTGGCGCGCGTCGAGACCGACGTAAACGCGGCGGTCGGCGCTGGCGCAGCGGCGGCGCCGAGCGCGCCAGCGGCGGCTGCCACGGAGACCGCGGCACCGAAAGCGGCCGTAGCTGCGGGGGGCCCCCCCCAAAAACAATCTGCATCGAGCGCTGCGGCGTCGTCGCACCAAACTCCCGCCGCCAGCACCCAAACGACGCACGGGAACGGTGCCGGTGCCAACTCGCTCGAGTCCCGGCTGCGCACGAAATCCTCACCGCTCGTGCGCCGCATGGCGGCCGATCACGGCGTCGAGCTGAGTGCATTGCACGGCAGCGGCATTGCCGGCCGCGTAACCAAGCGCGATCTGCTCGAATTCCTGGAGTCCGGCGGCGGCGCGGGCGCCGCGCAGCGCCCAGCCGCAGCCGCGCCGAGCTCCGCGACCCACGGTCCGCTGCCGGAGCCCTGGCCGGGCGACTCCGTCGAGTCGATGACCAAGATGCGCGCGCTCATCGCCGACCACATGGTGGCGTCGCGGCACACCTCGGCGCACGTCAGCACGTTCTTCGAGGTCGACTTCACGCGTATCGCGCGCATTCGCGCGAAGCACCGCGCCGAATTCGAGAAGACCACCGGCGAGAAGCTCACGTACCTGCCGTTCATCATCAAGGCGGTGACGGACGGGCTGCGCGCGCATCCGGTGCTCAACGCCGCGGTGCGCGGCAACGAGATCATCTACCGCAAGCAGATCAACATCGGCATCGCCGTCGCGCTCGACTGGGGGTTGATCGTTCCGGTGATCAAGAACGCCGACAACCTCTCCCTCACCGGACTCACTCGGTCGCTCAACGACCTCGCGAATCGCGCACGCACCAAGCGACTCGACCCGCGCGAGGTGCAGGACGGCACGTTCACGATCACCAACCCCGGCGTGTTCGGCTCGATGATCGGCACGCCGATCATCAATCAGCCGCAGGTGGGCATTCTCTGCCTCGGCGCGATCGAGAAGCGGCCGAAGGTGATCGCCGGTCCGGATGGCGAGGACACGATCGCGATTCGTACCTGCTCGTATCTGTCGCTGTCGTTCGATCACCGGATCGTCGACGGCGCGGACGCGGACCGCTTCATGTCGTTCGTGAAGAAGACTCTCGAGACGTTCCCCGACGCCGTTCTCTGACGATGCCGCGCGCGTTGACCATTCAGCGAACACTCGTCACGCCGCCCGAGCGCGACCGGTTCCATCAGAAGCTCCAGCGCAAGCAGCAGTACTACGCGAGCGTGAACTGTCGCTTCTGGGTCTTCGAGGAGGCTGGGCTGCCCGGCGCGTTTTTGGAGTTCTGTGAAGCCCCCGACCCGCAAACGCTCGCGCGCGCGCACGCCAATGCGCCCGAGCCGATGCTGGATCCCAAGCGCGTGTACCGCGAAGTGGAACTCAAATAGATGCCGACTCGCACCATCACCATCGCCGGCCAACCCTGGCAGGTGTTTCCGTCCGGCCGCGTCACCGCCAACGAGCACGATGAGTTCGGACTGATCTTCGTGCACGGCACCGGCGCCGATCGCCGCGTGCGCATCACGCGGTATTCCCCGGTCGGCTCGCGCTCACGCGAGCGGTCGCTGGTCGAGCTGAGCGAGGCGGATCTTCAGCGCCTGTTCCAGACGTCGCAGCCGAGCTCCACGTCGCCCGAGGCCGACTACTCGCCGTGATGCAGCCGCCGCGCCCGGGAGACGCCGGATTCGCGTTCGTCGATCTGCACACCCACTCGACGGCGTCCGACGGATCGCGCGCGCCGGGCGACGTGGTGCGTGAGGCGAAGCGCATCGGCCTCAGCGCGATCGCGCTCACCGATCACGACACCCTGGACGGAATCCCCGAAGCCGTCCGCGTCGGAATGGAAACGGGCGTCCGCGTGGTCCAGGGCATCGAGTTGAGCGCCGTGGAAGGCGACGTCGAAACGCACATTCTCGGACTGCATCTCTCCAACACGCGCGACATGGAAGCGGATCTGGTTGCGCTCCGCGCCATGCGATTGACCCGCGCCGAACGGATCGTGGCTCGGCTGAACGAGCTCGGTGTTCGGCTGGAGCTGGCCGCGGTGCTCGAGCAGTCAGCCGGCGGCGCGGTCGGGCGGCCGCACGTGGCGCGCGCGATGATCGCCGAGGGCTGGGCCGTCGACTTCCGCGACGCATTCGATCGTTACCTCGGGAACGGACGTCCGGCGTACGTCGCCAAGGATCGACTCGCGATCGGCGACGCCATCGCGCTCATCCACCGCGCCGGCGGGATTGCCGTGCTGGCGCATCCCGCGCACGGCGGAACGCGGGAGCGGATCGAGTCGTTCGTGCGCGCCGGCATCGACGGCGTCGAGGTTCGGCATCCCAGTCATTCGTCCGAAGATATTGCGCGACTCCTGGCGCTCGTCGAACATTTCGGCCTCGTGCCGAGTGGCGGATCGGACTGGCACGGTGCCGCGGAAGGCTCGCGCGTGCTCGGGATGATGCACGTTCCGCTGGAGTGGCTCGACCGTCAGGACGGCCGCGTGCAGGCACGCGCCGCCTAGCGTTCTCACACTCGCACCTCGATCCCATGGAGCTCCGCGGACGCGTTGCGCTGGTGACCGGTGCCGGCCACCGCGTCGGCCGGGCGCTCGCCGTCGCGCTGGGCGGACGCGGCATGCGCGTGGCCGTTCACTATCATGGAGCCGCCGACGGCGCGCACGAGACCGCGCGACAGATCGTCGCCGCCGGCGGCCACGCAGAGTTGTTCGCCGCAGACCTGACGGCGGTGCCGGCGCCCGCCGAGCTGATCGCGGGTGTCGTCGAACGGATGCACGGACTCGCCGTCCTGGTGAATTCGGCGGCGATCATGGTGCGCACGCCATTCGGTCAAACCGATCCCGGCACCTGGGACCGCATCATGGCGCTCAATCTCCGCGCGCCATTCCTGCTGTCACAGGCCGCGGCGCCGCATCTGCGCGCGGCGCGCGGCGCAATCGTCAACATCTCCGACCTCGCAGCGTTCGAGACGTGGCCCGGATACGTGCCGCACGGCATCTCGAAAGCGGGCGTCGTCACGTTGACGCGATCGCTCGCGAGCGTGCTGGCTCCCGAAGTGCGCGTTGCGGCGATCGCGCCTGGTACCGTGCTCCTGCCCGACAACTGGAGCGTCGAGGACGAGGAGCGCCTGCGGCGCACCACGCCGCTGGCGCGCACCGGCAGTCCGGAGGACGTGTCCTCGACGATGCTGTTCATTCTCGACTCGGACTATCTCACCGGCGAAACGATCATCGTCGACGGCGGTCGACATGTCCGCCACTGAGCACCGGACAGCCGATCGCTACGCGACCATCGTCGTGGTCGGAGGCGGGTGCTACGGCGGCTACTACGTACGACAGCTGCAACGCGCCGCGCGGGCGGGCGCCATCGTCGCTGAGCGGATTCTCGTCGTCGACCGCGATCCGCGCTGCGCCGTGGCGCAGGAGCAGTCGGCCGAGAACGGCGCAACGGCGATAGCCGTGCAGGTCGACGTCGCGGAGTGGCAGGAATTCTTTCCGCGATACCTCTCGCGGGCGGCGGAACAGGGAGCTGCGCTCGCGCGTGACGCGATCGTACCGTCGCCGTTGATGCCGCACCTGATGGCGGAATGGCTGGTGCAGCGCGCGATCGAGCGGTGGCCGGCCAGGTCCGTGACGACGTGCGCGTTCGAGCACTTGCCGTCCGTTCCGTGGGAGCGCGCCGGCGCGGACGGCACGCACTACGTCAGCTTCGCGACCTGGACGTGTCCGATCAACTGCATCGAACCGCGGATCTGTCCGGTCACGCGCGACGTGCGCGACTGGAGCTTGCCGGTGGCGCTCGAAACCCATCGCGATGAGCGGCGGAAGACGAGCGCGGCCGTCGATGTCGCCGTGATGCATTGCCGGCATCGGGCCTACGGCGTCGGCATGTTCGACACCGCGGACGTGCTCGCCGCGGATGAGCGCATTCGGGCGGCTGGTGAGAGCGCCGATGCCGAGGTGATCATCGGTACGGTTTCGCACTGTCACGGCGCGCTCACGCGGCTGTGGATTGGAGTCCCCGCGCGGTGAACGTCCCGCCGACGGTTGCCACGGACGCTACATTTTTGGTGAACTTCAATGACGGCGGCTCCGCTCAGACCGCCAGCACCGAGGAACGGACGTGGCCAGTGCTTTCACTTACGATGTCGTGATCGTCGGCGGCGGGCCGGCGGGTATGTGCGCCGGCATGTACGCCGGCCGCTCGATGCTCAAGACGGTCGTACTCGAGCGCGGCGCCCTCGGTGGTGAGCTGCTGAACACCGAGGTCGTCGAGGATTATCCCGGCTTCGAGCGCGTGCTCGGCCACGAGCTGGCCCAGAAGTTCGCCGACCATGCCGCCAAGTTCGGCGCCGAGTTCCGGACGGGCGTCGTCGTCGAGTGCGTCCGCAAGCTGGACGACGAGACCTTCGAGACGCGCACGGAATCCGGCGACGTCTTTCGCTCGAAGACCGTGATCGTCACCGCGGGCGGCACGCCGGTGAAGCTTGGCGTGCCCGGCGAGCTGGAGTACGCCGGCAAGGGTGTGTCGTACTGCGCCATCTGCGACGGTGCGTTCTTTCGCAACGAAACCATCGCGGTCGTCGGCGGCGGCGACGCCGCGACGGAAGAGGCGGACTTTCTCACGCGCTACGCCGAAAAGGTCTATCTGATTCACCGGCGCGACGAGCTGCGCGCGTCGAGGATTCTCCAGGAGCGGCTGTTCACGAATCCGAAAGTGGAAGTGATCTGGAATCACGTGGTGGAGCAGGTGGAAGGCGACGGCAACGGTCTCGTGCGCAATCTCAAGCTGCGCGATGTGACGACGAATGCGGCGCGGGATCTCGGGGTCACCGGACTGTTCGTGTTCGTGGGATTCCGACCGAACACCGGGATCATCGAAGGCCACGTCGACCACGACGACATGGGTTATCTGCTGACCGACGCCAACATGCAGACGAGCATCCGCGGGTTGTTTGCCGCCGGTGATGTCCGCGCGCAGCTGACGCGCCAAGTGACGACGGCCGTCGGCGATGCGACCACCGCGGCGATCGCCGCGGAGAAATACCTCAAGGCGCTCGAGGACGGCGACGCCAGCGAGCCGATCATCGGCACCGGCGGGTATACGGCGTGAAGATCCTCTCGCGCACCGTCGGCCCGTTTCAGGAGAACACCTATCTCGTGATCGACGAGACGGCGCAACGTGCGGTGCTCGTCGATCCCGGTGACGAACCAGATCGCTTGGTCGAGATGGTCGAACAGTCGGGGGCGACGCTCGACGCGATCTGGCTCACGCATGGCCATCTCGATCACGTCGGCGGCATCGCCGGCGTGCGTCGCCGCTGGCCCGTGCCGGTATATCTGCATCCCGACGACTTGCCGCTGTACGCGAACGCGTCGGAGCAGGCCGAAGCGTACGGGGTGTCGATCGAACAGCCGGAACTTCCGGATCGCGAGCTGGCGGACGGAGACCAGCTGGCGGTTGGCTCGCTCGAGTTCGACGTGCTGCACATGCCCGGACACTCGCCGGGGCACGTCGTCTTTCGGCACGGTACGACGGTGTTGGGCGGCGACCTGCTGTTCGCCGGATCGATCGGTCGCACGGACCTGCCGCTCGCGGATCCGGCGCAGATGGAGGAGTCGCTCGCGCACTTCTGCGAGCTGGACGACGCAACCGTCGTGCACCCGGGACATGGTCCGCGAACGACGATTGGCCACGAGCGCGCCACCAACGGCTTTCTCACCGGTGCAGCGCGCATCGTGAGGCGCTGAGCGATGGCGCAGCGGCTGCTGTGGCCGACGATCCAGCTCATCGTGCTCGCGGTGTGGATCGGCGCGGCCATCTTCTTCAGCGCCGCGGTCGCGCCCGTGCTCTTTCGCGTGTTGCCGACGCGCGCGCTGGCCGGTGAAGCCGTGGCCGGCATGCTGCCGGTCGTGTTCTATTCGGGCATCGTCGCGGGTCTGCTCGTCCTTCTGGTCGAGTTGACCAGCGACGACGGCCATCCCTGGTCTGGGCGCACGGTGGCCGCCGTCGTCATGATTCTCGCATGCGCGATCGCTCAATGGTTCATCGCCCCGCGTATCGCGCGCGTACGCGACGCGATCGCCGGCCCGGTGGACGCCCTGCCGGTGTCGGACCCGCGCCGTGCGGCGTTCGGCCGGTTGCACGGCTTGAGCGTCGGCTGGCTCGGCATCGCAATTCTCGCCGCGCTGGTCGCGCTCGTGCTCGTCGCTCGCACGTTTCAAACTCGGAGATGACTACTATGGACCAGGAACCGCGCGTCACGCGCGTTGACCCCGCCGCCGCCGACCCGACACTTCGCGAGTCGTTCGACGGATTCATCCGCGCGCGCGGCAAGGTGCCGAACCTCTTCCGCATCGCGGCGCACAACCCGCCGGTCGGCCGAACGCTCTCGGCGCACCTCGATGCGGTGATGGGGCCGGGGACCGTCGGCGAGCTGCTCAAGGAGCTTTGCGCCGTTCGCGTCTCGCAGTTGAACGGCTGCGAGTATTGACTGGCCTCCCACACCGCCTTGGCAAGGCGGCTGGGGGCGACGGACGAGCAGATTCGGTCGCTCGACGGCGGCGACGTGTCGCCGTTCGACCCGGCGTGGCGCGCACCGCTGCGCGCGGCGGCCGAGATGACTACCGGCGGCGGGCGCTTGTCCGAGGACACGTACCGGGCGCTCGCCGCCGACTGGACGGAAGCACAGATCGTCGAGATCGTCGCCGTGATCGGCCTGTTCAATTACTTCAATCGTTTTGCCAACGCGCTGCAGATTCCGCCCACGAAGTAGCGTCAGTATGAATTCTCAAATGTCAGAGTGCACATGACCGATACCCGCCGCGAAAAGGACCCGCTCGGACCGCTCGACGTTCCCGCCGACGCGCTCTACGGCGTGCAAACCGTACGCGCGCAGCAGAATTTCCCGATCAGCGGCCTGCGTCCGCTCGACGCCTTTGTCACGGCGCAGGTGTGGATCAAGAAGGCCGCGGCGCTCGCGCACAAGGAAACCGGACGGCTCGATCCGAAGCTTGCCGATGCCATCGTCGCCGCCGCGAACGAAGTGCTCGCCGGCGAGCATCGCGACCAGTTCATCGTCGATCCGTATCAGGCCGGGGCCGGCACGTCCCATAACATGAACGTGAACGAGGTGCTGGCGAATCGCGCCAACGAGATGCTGGGGGCGAAGCGGGGCGCGTACAGTCCCGTGCATCCCAACGATCACGTGAACATGGCGCAGTCGACGAACGACACGATTCCGACCAACATCCGCCTCGCGTGCCTGTCGGAGCTCGGCAAGCTGGAGGCATCGTTCGAGCGACTGCGTTCGGCGTTGGCTGCCAAGGGACGCGAGTTCGATGACGTGGTAAAGGCGGGGCGTACGCATCTCCAGGACGCGATGCCGATCCGGCTCGGCCAGGAGTTCACGGCGTACAGCGGCTCGATCGCCCGCGGGCTTCGACGCGTGCGCGAAGCCGCGGACTATTTGCGCGATCTGGGCATCGGCGGCAGCGCCGTCGGCACCGGTGTGACTGTCGAGCCGGAATACCCGGCGCTGATGAACAAGTATCTGCGTCAGATCACCGGACTCGATTTGCGCATCGGCCAGGATCGCATCCAGCTGATGCAGAGCATGGGCGATGTGGCCGGCTTCAGCGCGCAGCTGCGCGTGCTCGCGATCGACCTGAGCAAGATCGCCAGCGATCTGCGCCTCATGGTGATGGGACCGCGCACCGGCATCGATGAGATCACGTTGCCCGCTGTGCAGCCCGGATCGTCGATCATGCCGGGCAAGATCAATCCGTCGATTCCCGAGATGGTCAATCAGGTCTGCTTTCAGGTGATCGGCTGCGATACCACCGTGACGATCGCCTCGGAGCACGGCCAGCTCGAGCTCAACGTGATGATGCCGGTGATCGCATTCAACGTGTTGTTGTCGCTGCGCATTCTCACGAATGCGGCTGGCGTGCTCGCCGACAAGTGCGTCAGCGGCATCAGCGCGAACCGCGCGATGTGCGAGTACTGGGTGGAGCGCTCTGCGGCACTCGCAACGGCGCTCGCGCCGCAGATTGGGTATGCGAAGGCGGCCGAGATCAGCAAGCAGTCGGTCAAGGAAGGCGTGCTCATTCGAGACCTGGTGAAGCGCGAAAAGCTCCTGCCGGCGGACCAGATCGACGACGTGCTGGATCTGCGCAAGATGACGGACATCGGCGTGCCAGGCGAGGCATCGAAGGGTACCGGCACAAAGACCCGGTCTTAGATTACCCCTCGTGCGCATCACGACCCTGGCCGAATACGGCGTCATCTGCGCGCTCCATCTGGCGAGGCGTGTGGCCGATGGTCCGGTCACCGGCCGCGAGATCGCAGCCAGTGAGCGGCTGCCGGCGGACTATGTCGAGCAGATCCTGCTGCGGCTCCGCCGGCGCGGCATCGTGCGCAGCACGCGGGGCGCGCACGGCGGCTACGAGCTGGCACGTGACGCCGCGCAGGTGTCGATCCGCGACGTGATCGAAGCGTCGGAGACCACCACCTTCGATCTGCACTGCGTGTCGCATCCGATTGGCGAGGACCGCTGCTCGTCGTCGCATAACTGCAGCATTCGCCCGGTGTGGCTGCTGCTCCAGCAGAAGATCGAAGACGTTCTCGAAGGCGTGCACCTGTCCGATCTGCTCGCGGAGGAAAGTCAGGTCCGTGCGCGCGTGGGCCTTGCCGCGCCGACCGAGTTGGACGCGCGCGCGCTGCCGGTGCTCCAGGACTAGCACCATGGCTCTATTCGCGCGTTGGCGCGCCGAGCGAGACCTGGAGCGGCGCGCCGCGACGTTCGTCCGGACGTTGTTCGTCGAGCCAGTGGCTGCTGACGTGGAGTGGCTCGCCCGCGTGGCAACGCGGGGCGACCAGGATCACGCGCGCTGGGAGCTTCGGTATGCGCGCCGCGCGCTCGGCCTCATCGCCGCGCAGCGCGACGCGCTCGACGACCGCACCGGCGCGAGCGTCGCGCGAGCCTTGTCCGATGCGTTCGGCCGCGACCAGAGCATTGCGGCGGGGATGGTCGAAACGGCCGAACGCCAGTTCAACGCGCGCCTGAGCGCTTATCACGACGGGCTGGTCGCCAAGGGCGGACCTCCGACGTCCATTCGCATGGGACAGACGCTGCTCGCGTTCGCCGGCGGCAGCTTCCGAGGCGCGGACGAAAGCGTCGCGCGCGGCGGCGAAATCCTGGAGGTATATCTCGCCGAGGCGAATCAAGCATTGCGGGCGAGCTTCGGAACGGCCGCGCTGCCGGAGCACGTACCGCCCTCGTCGCTCGCGCCTCGTTGAGGCATTGCGTACACGGTCCACACGACGCAAGAATGCCGCGATCGTCGTGATCGCGGCATTCTTGTATTCGCATGTCGACAATGTCTGTTGCCAGTGCCGAAGGGGGGACTCGAACCCCCACGGGCATACGCCCACTGCGCCCTGAACGCAGCGCGTCTACCAATTCCACCACTTCGGCAGAGTCGAGAAAGTTAGTCCGCGCGTGGAAGTGCGTCAACGCGACGCGTGTTGCTGGCGGTCTGTCGCCCGTCTAAGTTGCGGCACCGCGCAACGTGCGTGTCGAGCGTGCGCGTGTTTTCCTCCGCCGTCCCGATGGCCAAGCCGCCCAAGAAATCCCCCGCCGAGAACGAGATTCAGTCGATCGCCCGGAACAAGCGAGCGCGGCACGACTATCACATTCTGGAAACGTGGGAGGCTGGCCTCGTCCTGACCGGAACCGAGGTCAAGTCGCTGCGCGACGGCCGGGCGAACATCAGCGACGCCTACGGCATCATCCGCGACGGCGAAGCGTTCCTGCTCAATCTGCACATCTCGCCCTACGAGCGGGGCGGGTACTCCAACCACGAGCCGGACCGGACGCGCAAGCTGTTGCTCCACCGCAAGGAAATCCGTCGTTTGATAGGAGCCGTCGAACGCCAGGGACTCACCCTGGTTCCGCTCGAGCTCTACTTCAAGAACGGAGTGGCCAAGGTGGCGCTTGCCCTCGGCAAGGGAAAGCAACTGCACGACAAGCGCGAAACGGAGCGCGAGCGCGATGCGCAGCGCGAGATGGCGCGCGTGGTCAGGTCACGGTGATCGCGGCGCTGCTCGGCGCGTTTCAGATCGCCGCGGCCACGCCGGCGCTCGTCGTTCGCGACGGACAGCACGTCGTGCGGGTGCCGCTCGTCGCCAGCGCGAACGGGCCGTTGCTTCGCGTGGAATCGCTCGCGTCGATGCTGCCGATCGCCGTACACCACGATTCGTCGTCGTACTACACGATCAGCGTGAATGGCGCGCGGCTTCAGGTCAGCACCGGCGGCTCCGTGGTTCGCGTCGGCAACGACGTGCGGCCGCTGGCCAGCGCGCCAGTGATGGCTGCCGGCCACCTGCTCGTGCCGCTCCAACTCGTGTCGGAAATCTTCCCGCACGTCGTACCGAACACCCGCTGGGATGCCGACAAGGGTCAGCTCGTGTTGTTCACCTCGGTGGGCGACGCGTCGAACGGCCTCGTGCAGCAGGCCGGCGCGCCGGCGCCGACGCCGCGTACGGTCGCGACGCGTACCGAACACCCGTTGCCGCCGATTCCGCCAAAACGCGCCGGACGACGGCTGGTGATCGTCGACGCCGGCCACGGTGGCGTGGACAATGGAATGACGGGCCCGATCGGCGACGGGCCAAAGATTCGCGAAAAGGACATCACCCTTGCCGTCGCGCTCAAGCTTGGCAGGCGTTTGCGGGCCCACGGCATCGACGTCGTGTACACGCGGACGACCGACACGCTGATCGCCCTCGACGATCGCGGCCGGATCGCGAACAAGGCCGGAGGCGATCTGTTCATCTCGGTGCACGTGAACGCGGCCAATCCCAACTGGAAGGATCCGGGCGCCGCGCGCGGCTTCGAGACCTATTTCCTGGCCGAGGCGCATACCGAAGACGCACGCCGGGTCGAACAGATGGAAAATGAGTCGGTTCGCTTCGAGGGTGGACCGGCCGCCGTGGACAAGGACGATCCGCTGGGATTCATTCTCAGCGACATGAAGCAGAACGAACACTTGCGAGAGTCGAGCGAGCTGGCGGAGACGATTCAGGATCACCTGGCCGAGATGCACCCGGGGCCGAACCGCGGCGTGAAACAGGCCGGGTTCCGTGTCCTCGTGACGGCCTACATGCCGGCGGTGCTCGTCGAGATCGGATTCGGCACGAACCCGCGCGAGGCGGCGTATCTGTCGAATCCGGCGAAGCAGAACGCGATCGCCGATGCCATTGCGGCGGGCGCGATGGAGTATCTCCAGGGGTACGAGCGGCGAGTTGCCGGCGCCGGCGCGGCGGCCACCGGACCGACGCCGTGAACGCCGGAGCGCCGCTCCGAACCGTCGTCAACAAACTCGAATTTCAGAATCCTCTCGTCCTGGCCGCGGGTACGGCGGGCTATGGGCAGGAGCTCGCCGGCGTGATGCGGCTGGATCGCCTTGGCGGGTTCGTGACCAAGGCGGTGTCGCTCGAACCACGCTCCGGGGCGCCGGCACCGCGTGTCGCCGAGTTCGAGGGCGGGATGCTGAACGCCGTGGGGCTGGCCAATCCCGGTCTCGACGCAGTCCGGCGCGACCAGGTGCCCTGGTTGGCCGAGCATCTGCCCGCCACGCGGAAGATCGCCAACGTCGTCGGCTTCGAGATCGAGGAATACGCGGCGGTGATCGCCGGCCTCGAGCAGAGTCTCACCGCGCACGCACTGGCCCTCGATGCGTTCGAGCTCAACGTGAGCTGTCCGAACGTGAAGGCCGGTGGAATTGAGTTCGGCGCCGATCCAAGATCGCTTGCCGCGGTGATCGAGGGCGCGCGGGCGAGCACGCGGCGTCCGCTGTTCGTGAAGCTCTCGCCGACTCTCGTGGACATCGGCGAATCGGCGCGAGTCGCGGTCAATGCCGGTGCGGACGGCATCAGCGTCGTGAACACGGTACCCGGACTCGTGGTCGACGTCGAACGCCGGCGTCCGGCTCTCGGATTCGGGTCGGGCGGCGTGAGCGGCCCGGCGATCCTTCCGATCGGTGTGCTCGCGACCTGGCGGGTGCGGCAGGCCGTGAGGGCACCGATCCTCGGGGTTGGCGGCGTTGCGTCCGCTACGGACGCGCTACAATACATCATCGCGGGCGCCTCGCTGGTCGGGATCGGCACGGCGGCCATGCGCGACCCGCGCGCTCCAGAGCGAATCGTTCGCGACCTGGAGCGCTGGTGCGCCGCGCACGGCGTGGCGCACATTCAGGAACTCTCCGGTACGCTCGAGTGGCCTCGCTGATGCGCACGACCCCCATCCTCGCGCTGGACGTACCCGCGGCAGCCGACGCGATCGAGCTCGTCGATTACCTCGGCGACCGGTGTCGCTTCTACAAGGTTGGCAGCGAGCTGTTCACGGCCGCCGGTCCGGGCATCGTTCGCGAGCTGCGGGCGCGTGGCTGCGACGTGTTTCTCGATCTCAAGTTCCACGACATTCCGAACACGGTGACGGGCGGCGTGCGCGCCGCGGCGGCGCTCGGCGCGCGCCTCGTCACAGTGCACGCGACGGGTGGGCGTGGAATGCTCGAAGCCGCGGTCCAGGCGGCGGGCGCCGATTGTGGTGTGCTGGCGGTCACGGTGCTCACGTCGTTGAACGCCGGCGAAGTTGCGGCGGTGTGGGGACGGGGCTCGCCGCTGGATCTCTCAGCCGAGGTCATGCGGCTGGCCGAGTTGAGCGCGAGCGCGGGAACGCACGGCCTGGTCTGTAGCGGACTCGAAGCGGCGGCGGTGCACGCGCGGTTTGGAGACAAGCTGGCGCTCCTCGTTCCGGGGGTACGCGCGGCAGACGCGGCCGCCCACGACCAGGCTCGCATCGTGACACCGGCGGGCGCTGCAGCGGCGGGCGCACGCTACGTCGTGATCGGTCGAATGGTGACTGCCGCGGCGGACCGGCGTGCGGCGATGGAGCGCGTGCTCGAGGACCTGGCGTAACGCGCGAACGGCGGCATGGGGCGCGGGTGCGCGGCAGTTCGGCGCGCGGTTCGGTTCCCTTGCGTGAAGTTGCTGTGCCGTTTACTGTTAGGGTCTGGCCGCAAACCTCCAACGTTCTGCATTGTCCGGAGCGCCTGTGAAAGTTCGCACAAGCGTGAAGCCGATCTGTGAGCACTGCAAAGTTGTCAAGCGCAACGGCGTGACTCGCATCATCTGCAAGCGCAATCCCAAGCATAAACAGCGTCAAGGCTGATCATGGCTCGTATTGCTGGCGTCGATCTCCCGCGCGACAAGAAGGTCGAGATCGGACTGACGTACATCTATGGCATCGGTCGGCATGCCGCGACGGAGATTCTCGAGAAGGCCGGAATCGACACGTCGCTGCGCATTCGCGATCTGACCGACGCCGACGTGAACAAGATCCGCGGTGTGATCGAGCGCGACCACAAGGTCGAAGGCGCGCTCCGCACCGAAGTCGCGATGAACATCAAGCGGCTCATGGATATTGGTTCCTATCGCGGCATTCGGCACCGCCGCGGGCTGCCCGTTCGCGGACAGCGGACGCACACGAACGCGCGCACGAAGAAGGGTCCGCGCCGCGCAATCGCCGGAAAGAAGAAAGTCACCAAGTAGCGTTTCGCTACCTGAGAATTCTGTCGGAGTGATCAACCACTAGTTATGGCGACTGGGAAGAAGACCAAGCGCGTCGTGGAAGCGGAGGGCGTGGCGCACATCAGCGCGACGTTCAACAACACGACGATCACGATCACGGACACGCATGGCAATGCGGTGTCCTGGGGCTCGTCCGGCAAGGCCGGGTTCAAGGGTTCCAAGAAGAGCACCCCGTTCGCGGCGACCGTCGCCGCGGAGCAGTGCGCTCGCGAGGCGTTGAGCGCCGGCGTGAAGCGCGTGCACGTGCGCGTGCAGGGACCGGGCTCGGGTCGTGAATCGGCGATACAGGCGTTGGCGACCGCAGGCTTGCAGGTCAAGTCGATCAAGGACGTGACGCCGATTCCGCACAACGGCTGCCGTCCTCCCAAGCGCCGGAGAGTCTGAACCATGGGTCGGTATACAGGGCCGAGCTGCAAGCAGTGCCGGCGTGAAGGAACCAAGCTGTTTCTCAAGGGCACCAAGTGCTTCACTGAAAAGTGCCCAGTGGAACGCCGGCCGTATGCGCCTGGCCAGCACGGTCAGAGCACGGCGCGCCGCCGCAAGTCGTCGGAATACGCGAAGCAGCTCCGCGAGAAGCAGAAGATCAAGCGCATCTACGGCATCAGCGAGCAGCAGTTCCGCAACACGTTCGAGAAGGTGACGTCACAGCCGGGCATCACCGGTCACAACCTCCTCGCCGCGCTCGAAAGTCGCCTCGACAACATGCTGTATCGTATGGGCTTCGCGCCGAGCCGCAAGGCGGCCCGCCAGCTCGTACGGCATCGCCATGTCGAAGTGAACGGCAAGGCGGTCGACATTCCGAGCTACATGGTGTCGCCGGGCGAGGAAGTGCGCGTGCGTCAGAAATCGCGCGAGATCCAGCCGGTGCTCGCCGCCATGGATCAGTCGTCGCGCGGCGCGCCACTCTCGTGGCTCGCGGTGGATCGCGACACCTTCAGCGGCCGGATGCTGGAGCGTCCCTCGCGCCCGAACATTCCAATCGCGGCGCAGGAACAACTCGTCGTCGAGCTGTACTCGAAGTAGGAGCTAGCGGCTAGGGACTAGAGACGAGTGGGTTGCTAGACACTAGGTGCTGGTGGCCACGAGTCGGCGACCAGTACCTGGCACCCAGCCACCCACTAGCACCCAGCACCTGGTACTAGCAACTGTAGTTCATCGGTCGGGACCTTCACTCCCATTCGAGCCTGCCGCGCGTGAAGGGCGGGGCAGGGCGATGCCGGGCTGACCGGCAAGACCTCAGGTCATCACACTCATGTCGAACACGATCGATCTCCGCGGACTCGTCCGCCCGCAGCTGGTCGAAGCGACCAAACGCGAAGACAATCCGAATGTCGCCGAGTTCCGCCTCCAGCCTCTGGAGCGCGGCTTCGGCCACACCCTCGGCAACTCGATGCGGCGCATGCTGCTGTCGTCGCTCCGCGGCGCGGCGGTCTGGGCGTTCCGCATCGATGGCGTCGTCCACGAGCACCAGACGATTCCGGGTGTCGTGGAGGACGTGCATCAGATCATTGGCAACCTCAAGGCGCTGACGCTCACGCTGCCTGACGACGTCGAGGACATCGTTCTCCACATCGCGAAAACACAGGCCGGTCCGGTGACGGCGGCCGACATCAGCAGCGCGGGCGGTGTGCGGATCGTCGATCCGAGCCAGCACCTGTTCACGCTGCAGGACAGCCGCAACCTCAACGTCGACCTCTACGTCAACAAGGGTCGCGGCTACGTGGAAGCCGACCAGCATCCAGTCGATCGCGGGCTGCCAGTGGACCTGGTGCGCATCGACTCGATCTACAATCCGGTGCGCCGCGCGAACTTCACGGTCGCCGAGACCCGCGTCGGACAGCGGACAGACTACGACCGTCTCGTGCTCACGGTCGAGACGAACGGCACGATCTCGCCGGAAGAGGCGGTGAGCTACGCCGCGGCGCTCGCGCAGACGCACTTCCAGTATTTCGCCGACTTCGGTTCGCACACGTCGGCGCCGATCGGTCAATCGACCGAAGGTGCGGCGACGGACGGCAATCGCCTGGCGTCGCTGCTTGCCACGCCGATCGACGATCTCGAGCTGTCGGTTCGTTCGGTGAACTCGCTCAAGAACTCGAGCATTCGCACGCTGGGCGATCTGGTCCGGCAGACGGAAAGCCAGATCCTGCAGGTCAAGAACTTCGGCAAAAAGTCGCTCCAGGAGATCGCCGATCTCCTCGAGCGTGAAAATCTGAATTTCGGGATGCGGTTCGAGGAGAACGGCGGCGGCATTCGCGTGCTCGATTGGGGCACGCCGCCGAGCCGTGCCGCCGCGGCTGCGCCCGACGACATGGAGGAGTGAGGCAATGCGGCATCGGAAGGCTGGGCGCCAGCTTCGCCGGACGAGCGAGCAGAAACTCGCTCTCATGCGGAATCTCGCGCAGTCGCTCATCGAGCACGGCGCGATCGAGACCACGGAAGCCAAGGCGAAGGAGCTGCGCCCGTTCGTCGAGAAGCTGATCACCAAGGCGCGCTCGGGCACGCTGCACGATCGCCGGCACGCGGTGCGGCACGTGCAGAAGCGCGCGGCGGCAGACAAGCTGTTCCAGGAGCTCGGGCCGAAGTTCGCCCGTCGTCCCGGCGGCTACACGCGCATTCTCAAGACCGGTCACCGCAAGGGTGACGGGGCCGAGATGGCGCGCATCGAGCTGGTTCAGGAGTAACGATCATGGCCATTCAGAGAAATCGCTGCTTTGCCTGCGACAAGGGCGTCGCGTTCGGCAACAACGTGTCGCACGCCAACAACAAGACGCGTCGCACGTGGAAGCCGAACCTGCAGGTCGTCCGCACCGTCGTGGACGGCAAGATCGAGAAGGTCAAGGTTTGCACGCGCTGCCTCAAGGCGGGTAAAGTGAAGCGCGCGCCTCGCGGACACGCAGTGGCGTGAGCGCGTCCGACGGCCCGCGTGCACGATGAGGGGAGCTTTCGGGCTCCCCTTTTTTTCTGACCATCAGTCTCACTGTCTGCGCCCCAATATTCGATCTCGACGACCATGCCAACCGCGCTCATTACCGGCATCACCGGCCAGGACGGGTCCTATCTCGCCGAACTGCTGCTCGAGAAGGGATATCGGGTCGTGGGCATCGTCCGCCGCAGCTCGACGACGCCGTACGAGCGCATCGGTCATCTCGTCGATCGGGTGGAGCTCGTGTCGGCCGATCTGCTCGACCAGACGTCGCTCACGGACGCCGTGAGCGAGTACATGCCGGACGAGATCTACAATCTCGCCGCACAGAGCTTCGTACAAACGTCGTGGACGCAGCCGGTGCTCACGGGCGAATTCACGGCACTCGGCGTCACGCGCATGCTCGAGGCCATGAAGAAGACCGCGCCGCAGGCGCGCTTCTACCAGGCCAGCTCCAGCGAGATGTTCGGCAAGGTCGTCGAGTCGCCGCAGCGCGAGTCCACGCCGTTCTATCCGCGCAGCCCGTACGGCGTCGCCAAGGTCTACGGCCACTGGATCACGGTGAACTATCGCGAGAGCTTCGCGTTGTACGCCGTTTCCGGCATCCTGTTCAACCATGAGAGCCCGCGCCGCGGACTCGAGTTCGTCACGCGCAAAGTCACCGACGCGGTGGCGCGCATCAAGCTCGGCACCGCGCGCGAGCTGCGACTCGGCAATCTCGAGTCGCGGCGCGATTGGGGGTTCGCCGGCGACTACGTCGACGCGATGTGGCGCATGCTGCAGCAGGACGAGCCGACGGATTACGTCATCGGCACGGGGCACACCTGCTCGGTGCGCGATCTCTGCGAGACCGCCTTCAGCTATGTCGGCCTCGATTACCGCGAGTACGTCGTTCAGGATCCGCGCTTCTTTCGGCCGGCGGAGGTCGATCTGCTCGTAGCGGATCCGGCCAAGGCGCGCATGGAGCTGGGTTGGGAGCCGCGCGTGTCGTTCAAGTCGCTCGTCGAGATGATGGTCGACGCCGACCTCGCCAGGCACACGGCCATGGGTCGATGACGCGATTTCTGCTCACCGGCGGAGGGGGCTTCGTTGGCCAGTGGCTGGCGCGGCTGCTGCTCGAGCGCGGACACGACGTGACGCTCGCCGGTGTCGGATCGCTCGACGAGGGCCCGCGCATCCTGACCGGTTCCGAACGCGCGCACGTGCGCTGGATCGGTGCGGACGTCCGTTCACAGCCCGACGTCAACCGGATGCTCGACGCCGCACAGCCGAACGCGGTCGTTCACCTCGCCGGCGTGGCCTTTCCACCCGACGCCGATCGCGATCCCGCCGCGACGTACGACATCAACGCCCTCGGCGCGGTGCGAGTGCTTTCGGCGCTCGCCGCGCGCAGTGAGGCGGGAACGCTCGACGCGGTTGCCGTCGTTGTGGGCAGCGGGCTGCAATACGGCGCGCACTCGGCCGACGAGATGCCGTTGCGTGAAGATGCGCCGCAGCGCCCGCTCACCGCGTACGCCGCCACGAAGACCGCGCAGGAAGTCGCTGCGCTCCAGATCGGACGGGCATCATCGCTCCGTGTCGTGTGCACTCGCAGCTTCAACCACTCGGGCGTCGGCCACGGAGCGCAGTATCTGCTGCCCTCGCTGGTCAGCCGCGTGCTCGCGCTTCGCAATGGCGGCTCGCGCCAACTCGCGCTCGGAAACGACGTCGTGCGCGACTATCTTCATGTTCGTGACGTGGCCGCGGCGTACCTGGCGCTTGCCGAGCGCGGGCGCGCCGGCGAGTCGTACAACGTTTCGAGCGGCGTCGGCGTGAGCGTACGTCAACTCGCGGCAGATGCCTTGCTTCGCGCGGGCGTGAATGCCGACATTTCGACCGAGCCGTCGCTCGTTCGCGCGATGGACATTCCGGTGCTCGTCGGATCGCCCGACAAGCTCGAGCGGGACACGGGCTGGCGGCCCGCGCTCACGCACGCGGACATCATCGACGATCTGCTTCATGCCGCGACGCACTGACCTGCACAAGATTCTCGTCATCGGCTCCGGCCCGATCATCATCGGGCAGGCGGCGGAATTCGACTATTCCGGCACGCAGGCGACGAAGGCGCTCAAGGAAGAAGGGTACGAGGTAGTGCTGATCAACTCGAACCCGGCGACGATCATGACCGACCCGGAGCTGGCGCACCGGACCTACATCGAACCGGTGACGCCGGAGTTCGTGGAGTTGATTCTCGAGCGCGAGAAGCCGGACGCGATCCTGCCGACGATGGGTGGTCAGACCGCGCTCAACGTCGCCATGTCGCTGGCCGAATCGGGCGCGCTCGAACGCCACGGCGTGGAGCTCATCGGCGCGACGGCACATGCAATCGCGATCGCCGAAAATCGGCGGCTGTTCTCGAACGCCATGCAGCGCATCGGGCTCGCCGTCGCCACCGGCGGCATCGCCGAGTCGTACGACGAAGCCGAAGCGATTCTCGCCGAAACCGGGTTCCCGGCGATCGTGCGGCCGTCGTTCACGCTCGGTGGCACCGGCGGCGGCATTGCGTACAACCGCGACGAGTTCGAGCAGATCATCCGGCACGGCCTCGATCAGTCGCCCACGCATCAGGTGCTCGTCGAACGCAGCGTGATCGGCTGGAAGGAGTTCGAGCTCGAGGTGATGCGCGACCACGACGACAACGTCGTGATCGTGTGTTCGATCGAGAATCTCGATCCGATGGGCGTGCACACCGGCGATTCGATCACGGTTGCGCCGGCCATGACGCTCACCGACCGCGAGTACCAGGCGATGCGCGACGCGGCGGTGGCGATCATCCGCGAAGTCGGCGTCGACGCGGGTGGGTGCAACATCCAGTTCGCCGTGAACCCCGCCGACGGCGAGATGCTCGTCATCGAGATGAATCCGCGCGTGTCGCGCTCGTCGGCGCTCGCATCGAAGGCGACTGGTTTTCCGATCGCGCGCATCGGCGCCAAGCTCGCCGTGGGCTACCGGCTCGACGAGATCGCGAACGACATCACGAAGACGACGCCGGCGTCGTTCGAGCCCGTGCTCGACTACGTGGTCGTGAAGATGCCGCGCTTCGCGTTCGAGAAGTTCCCGTCGGCCAATCCGTATCTCACGACGCAGATGAAATCCGTCGGCGAGGCGATGGCGATCGGTCGCACGTTCAAGGAGGCGTTTCAGAAGGGAATGCGCGCCCTCGAGACCGGGCGCACCGGCTGGACGACCGCTGCGCGCGCGATCGACGATCGACTGCCGGACGATTCACTCGAGTCGTTGCGTGGCGCGCTCCGGCAGCCGACGCCCGAGCGCATCTTCCAGGTCCGGCGTGGTCTCGAGCGCGGCATGAGCGTGGCCGATCTGCACGAGCTGACCGGGATCGACCCGTGGTTTCTCGAACAGATGCAGGAGCTGATCGACGCCGAACGCACCTATGCGGCGCTCGAGGAGCTCGCCGAGCCGGCGATGCGGCGCATGAAGCGTCTCGGCTTTTCCGATGCACAACTCGCGGCGCTTCGCGGCGAAAGTGAAGACGCGGTACGAGAGCGTCGCTGGCGCCTCGGCGTGCGTCCGGCGTACAAGATGGTCGACACCTGTGCCGGCGAGTTTCCGTCGGCGACGCCATACCTGTACGGCAGCTACGACGAGGAAAGCGAAGCGCCGCCGAGCGGCAGACGCTCCGTCGTCATTCTCGGCAGCGGTCCGAATCGGATCGGGCAGGGTGTCGAGTTCGACTACTGCTGCGTTCGCGCCGTGATGGCGCTGCGCGAGCGCGGGTTCGAGACGATCATGATCAACTCGAATCCCGAAACGGTGTCGACGGACTTCGATACGTCGGACAAGCTCTACTTCGAGCCGCTGACGTTCGAGGATGTGCTGGAGATTGTCGATCGCGAACAGCCGGTCGGCGTGATCGTGCAGCTCGGCGGGCAGACGCCGCTCAAGCTGACGCGGCGCCTCGAGGCCGCCGGCGTGCGCATTCTGGGAACATCGCCCGATGCGATCGATCGCGCCGAGGATCGGCAGCGCTTCGAGCAGATCGCGCGCGAGATCGGGCTCTCGCAGCCGGCGAACGGCATGGCGACGAGCGTCGACGAAGCGCTCGAGGCCGCGTCGCGCATCGGCTACCCGGTGCTCGTCCGTCCGTCGTACGTGCTCGGCGGCCGGGCGATGCAGATCGTGTACGACGCGGCGTCGCTCGAAGCGTACTTCGCAACGGCGGCGCGCGTGTCCGAGGAGCGGCCGGTGCTCATCGATCGATTCCTCGAGGATGCGTTCGAGTGCGACGTCGATGCGGTGTCCGACGGACAACGCGTGGTGATCGGCGGCATCATGCAGCACATCGAGGACGCCGGCATCCACTCCGGCGATTCGGCCTGCGTGCTGCCGCCGTATCTCGTCGGCGCGGCGGACATGCAGGCGATGCGCGATCAGACGATCGCGCTCGCGCAGGCGCTCGGCGTGGTGGGATTGATCAACGTGCAATACGCGATCAAGAACGGCGTGGTGTACGTGCTCGAGGTGAACCCGCGCGCGAGCCGGACGATTCCGTTCGTGTCCAAGGCAATCGGCGTCCCGCTCGCGTCCGTCGCGGCGCGCGTGATGCTCGGCGAGACGTTGGAAGAGATCGGCTTTACCGAAGAGATCGTCCCCCCGTACGTGTCGGTGAAGGAAGCGGTCTTTCCATTCAACAAATTTCCCGGCACGGATCCGGTGCTCGGCCCCGAAATGCGCTCGACCGGCGAGGTGATGGGCATCGCGGATTCTTTCGGCGCGGCCTTCGCCAAATCGCAGCTCGCCGCATCGAACGGCTTGCCGCTCGAAGGCGTGGTGCTGATCACGGTCACCGACTCCGACAAGCCCACGGTCACGCCGATCGCACGACGCTTTCACGAGATGGGATTTCGGATCGTGGCCACGGCAGGAACGGCGGCGTACCTGCGCGCGCGCGGCATTCCCGCCGACCGGGTGTTGAAGGTGCACGAGGGCCGGCCCAACTGTCTCGACATGATCGTGAACCGCGATACACAATTGCTCATCAACACGCCGCTCGGCAAGCACGCCCAGCTGGACGACTACCTGCTGCGGCAAGCGGCGATCGTGCATCGGGTGTCGTACACGACGACGATGTCTGCGGCGAGCGCGGCGAGCGATGCGATCCTGTCGCTGCGGTCTCGCCGGGCGACGGCGCGCTCGCTCCAGGAATGGCAGGCCTCGATCCCCACGTCGCGCGACGAATGGCCGGTGACGTCGGTCCATCGGGTGACCGCATGAGCGACGCCACGTTCGTGCACGAGTCGGCGTACGTCGACGACGGCGCGGTGATCGGCGCAGGCACCAAGATCTGGCATTTCTGCCACATCATGGCCGGGGCGACGATCGGGGAACGGTGCAGCCTCGGTCAGAACGTCGTGATGATGCCGCGGACGCGCATGGGTACGAATTGCAAGATTCAGAACAACGTGTCGATCTACGAGGGCGTCGAGCTGGAAGACGACGTGTTCTGCGGACCGTCGATGGTGTTCACGAACGTGATCAATCCGCGCAGCCACGTGTCGCGCAAATCGGAGTACCGTCGCACGCTCGTCAAGCGGGGCGCGTCGATCGGCGCCAACGCGACGATCGTCTGCGGGGTGACGCTGGGCGAGTACGCGTTCGTGGGCGCCGGGGCCGTCGTGACGAAGGACGTGCCGCCCTACGGGCTGATGGCCGGGGTGCCGGCGCGCCGGATCGGCTGGATGTGTCAGTGCGGCGAGCGGCTGCCCGACAGCGGCACCGGCACGTGCCCGGCCTGCGGCACCTCGTACGAACGTCGCGGCGACGGCATCGCGCCAGTCCAGGGTATTCACAAACGCTGATGGGCCAGCCCCCGGTCCGCGTCGGCCTGATCGGTTGCGGCCGGATCTCGAAGAACCACTTCGAGGCCATTCGGAACGTCGAAGGATTATCGCTTGCGGCCGTCTGCGACACGGATGTCGAGCGGGCGCAACGTGCCGGCGCGGAGCAAGGCGTCCCGTGGTTCGCGACGCTGGGCGAGATGCTGCAGGCCGGAGCGGGGCCGAGCGCTTCCACTTCGTTCGATCTCGTGGCCGTCTGCACACCTTCCGGGCTGCACGCGCAACACGGTTGTGCCGCGGCGGCTGCCGGCAAGCACGTCCTCACGGAAAAGCCGATGGCGTTGTCGCTGTCCCAGGCGGATGCGCTCGTGCAGGCGTGTGACGCCGCCGGGGTTCACCTCTTCGTCGTCAAGCAGAACCGGCTGAATCCACCGATTCAGCTGCTCAAGCGAGCCGTCGACAAGGGACGCTTCGGGCGCATCTACCTCGCGAACGTCACGGTGCGCTGGCAGCGGCCACAGGAGTACTACGACGCCGAAGCCTGGCGCGGCACGTGGGAATTCGATGGTGGCGCGATCATGAACCAGGCGAGCCACTACGTGGATCTCATCCAGTGGCTCGTGGGGCCGGTTGAGAGCATCATCGCGAAGACGGCAACGCAGGCGCGGCGGATCGAAGCCGAGGATTCGGGTGTTGCCGTGCTGAAATTTCGCTCTGGCGCGCTCGGCGTGATCGAGGTGAACGTGCTCACCTTCCCCAAGAACCTCGAGGGCTCGATCACGATTCTTGGCGAGAAGGGATCAGTGAAGATCGGCGGCACGGCCGTGAATCGCGTCGAGCACTGGATGTTCGCGGAGTACGATGACGACGACAAGCTGGTCGAGGCGTCGAACACCACTCCGCCGACCGTGTACGGCTTCGGCCACGAAGGCTATTACCGCAACGTGCTGGCGGTACTGCGCGGTGAGGCGAAACCCGAAACGGACGGTCGCGCCGGACGCAAGTCGCTCGAGATCATCCTCGGCGTCTACGAATCGGCCCGGACCGGACGCGAGGTGCCGATTCCGCTTCGCTCGACGTGAGCCACGCCCCACGGACGTGCGGAGTGCGTTGACGGCGGGCGTCGCCCCAACGAACTTTCCACGGCTGGACTGTTGACCGCGGCGCTCCGTTGCGCCCGGCGCCCACACCATCTGAAAACCCTGATAATGCCTGTTCCGCTGCTGGATCTCCGCGCGCAGCACGCGACGATCCGCGATGATGTCGTCTCGAAGCTGCTCGATCTGGTCGATTCGCAATTGTTCATCCTCGGCGCGCCGGTCGAGGCGCTCGAGCGCCAGGTGGCCGAGCTGTCGCACTCGCGGTATGCGGTGGGGTGTGCGAGCGGCACCGACGCGCTGCTGCTGGCGCTCCGTGCACTCGATGCGGGCCGCGGCGACGAGGTGATCACGACGCCGTTCACGTTCTTCGCCACCGCCGGCACCGTTCACAACGTGGGCGCCACGCCGGTGTTCGTCGACATCGATCCCGACACGTTCAACATCCGGCCGGACCTCGCTGCCGCCGCGCGCACCTCGAAGACCAAAGCGGTCGTACCGGTCGACCTGTTCGGCCAGATGGCGGCCGTGGAGCAGATTGCCGCCGCGCTGCCAGGCATTCCCATCGTCGAGGATGCCGCGCAGAGCATCGGTGCGCGTCGATCGATCGACGGCGAGTGGCGCATGGCCGGCGAAGTCGCGACGATCGGGACGTTCAGCTTCTTTCCGTCGAAGAATCTCGGCGGCTACGGCGACGGCGGCATGATGGTGACGCAGGACGAAGCGATCGCCGCACGCCTCAAGCGGCTCCGCATGCACGGCGGCGCCAAGCAGTACTTCCACGACGAAGTCGGTTTCAACAGCCGCCTCGACGCGCTGCAAGCGGCGGTGCTCAGCGCCAAGCTGCCGCACCTCGCCGGCTGGAGCGCCAAGCGCCGCGAGAACGCGAAGTATTATGACGCCGCGCTCGCCGGCATTGCCGGCGTGCGCACGCCGGTGATCGATCGCGCGAACGAATCGATCTTCAACCAGTACACGATTCGCGCCGAGCGGCGGGATGACCTTCAGAGTTTCCTCAAGGAGCGCGGCATCGGCACGTCGATCTACTATCCGCTGCCGCTGCACCTGCAGCCGTGCTTCGAGTACCTCGGCTACAAGCGGGGAAGCTGTCCGGAGTCCGAGCGCGCCGCGCAGGAAGTGCTGTCCCTCCCGATCTATCCGGAGCTGACGCACGCGCAGCTCGACGAAGTGATCGACGGCGTGAGGGCGTTCTATGGCCGCTGACGTCGCGGCGGGTCGTTCCAGACAACAACAGCTCGCGCGCATCCAGGATCGATCCGCCGTGATCGGCGTGATCGGGCTCGGGTACGTCGGCCTGCCGCTGGCGGTGGAATTCGCCAAGGCCGGCTTCCACGTCATCGGCTACGACGTGAGCGAGCGGGTGACCGCGCTGCTCATGCGCGGCGAGTCGCACATCCAGGACGTGCCGGCGTCGGAGATCGCCGCGCTGGTCCGCGAGGGGCTCTTCGAGGCGACGACCGATGAAGCGCGCCTGGCGGAGACCGACGCGATCTCGATCGCCGTGCCGACGCCGCTCTCGAAGACGCGCGACCCCGACATGAGCTACGTCATCGCCGCGGCCGAGGCGGCCACGCGCCAGGTCCGCCGCGGTACGCTGGTCGTGCTCGAGAGCACCACGTATCCGGGGACGACGCGCGAGGTGCTGCTGCCGGCCCTCACGGGCCGCGGCTACACGGTGGGCGAAGACATCTTCGTCGCGTTCAGCCCCGAGCGCGTCGATCCGGGCAATCCGATCTATCACACGAAGAACACGCCGAAGGTGGTCGGCGGCGTCACGCCCGCCTGCCTCGAGCTGGCGACGGCGCTCTACGGCACGTGCATCGATCAAATGGTACCGGTATCGAGCCCCGAAGCGGCGGAGCTGGTCAAGCTGCTGGAGAACACGTTCCGCTCGGTGAACATCGCCATGGTCAACGAGATGGCGATCGTCTGCGACAAGCTGGGTGTGAACGTGTGGGAAGTGATCGACGCGGCGGCCACGAAGCCGTTCGGTTTCATGAAGTTCACGCCCGGGCCGGGCATCGGCGGCCACTGCATCCCGCTCGATCCGCACTACCTCGCGTGGAAGATGCGGACGTTGAATTACAAGACGCGCTTCATCGATCTGGCGAGCGAGATCAACAGTCAGATGCCGGCCTACGTCGTGGAGAAGGTCGCCCACGCGCTGAACGCCGAACGGAAGGCGGTGAATGGCAGCCGCATTCTCGTGCTGGGTGTGGCCTACAAGCGGGACATCGACGACGTGCGCGAGAGTCCGGCGCTCGACGTGATCCGGCTGCTCGAGGAGCAGGGCGCGACGGTTTCGTTCCACGATCCGTACATCGGCGCCGTGCGCGAGGACGGCCACGTGCGCAAGGGTGCGGCGCTCACGTCCGAGACGCTGGCGAAGACGGACGCGGTGGTGATCGTGACCGATCACCGCTCGGTGGATTACCAGATGGTGATGGATCACGCGCCGCTGATCGTCGACAGCCGCAACGTCACCGCCGATCTGGTGCGGACCAAGGCGCGTGTCGTGACGCTGTCCGCCGCACGCGGGTCGGAGTCGGATTCGTGATTCCGGCGAACCGCTTGGTCGGCCCGCGGTTTGCACCGATGACGTTCGGCCTGCCGTTGTCGTCAGTCGTGTACGTCGTCTTGTTGGAGCATTCGTGAACATCACCGTTGTCGGAACCGGATACGTGGGCCTCGTTGCGGGTGCCTGTCTCGCCGAGACGGGCAACCAGGTCGTGGGCGCCGACGTCGATTCGAAAAAGATCGAAGGACTGAAGCGGAACGTGCTGCCGATCTACGAGCCGGGCCTCGACCGCCTCGTCGAACGGAATCAGGCTGCCGGCCGGCTCACCTTCACGACCGACGTGGGCGCCGCCATTGCGCACGCGTCGGTGGTCTTCATCGCGGTCGGCACACCGCCGGACGAGGATGGATCGGCAGACCTGCGGCACGTGCTCGCCGTTGCCGAAGAGATCGGACGGCACATGGCGCGCGAGACCGTGGTCGTCACCAAGTCCACGGTGCCCGTCGGCACCGCGGCCAAGGTCGCCGAATGCGTTGCACGGAACGCGAAGTACCCGTTCCACGTCGTGAGCAATCCGGAATTCCTGAAGGAAGGCGCGGCCGTCGACGACTTCATGAAGCCCGACCGTGTCGTACTCGGCGCTGAAACGGATCACGCGCGCAGCGTGATGGCCGAGCTGTACGCCCCGTTCGTGCGCACCGGCAAGCCGATCATCTTCATGGACGTGCCGTCCGCCGAGATGACCAAGTATGCCGCCAACGCGATGCTCGCCACGCGCATCTCGTTCATGAACGACATTGCCAATCTCTGCGAGCGGGTCGGCGCCAACGTCGATCACGTGCGCAAGGGCATTGGATCGGACGAACGCATCGGCCCGGCGTTCCTGTTTCCCGGTCCGGGTTATGGCGGCTCGTGCTTTCCGAAGGACGTGAAGGCGCTGGTGCGCACGGCGCGCGACCAGACGAGCTGTCTCCGCATTCTCGAAGCGGTCGAATCGGTCAACGAGGATCAGAAGCACCGGATGTTCCAGAAACTGATGTCCGCGGTGGGCGACGATCTGCAAGGCGCGCGCATCGCGGTCTGGGGTCTGGCGTTCAAGCCGAACACGGACGACATGCGCGAGGCGCCGGCGCTCACGCTGATCGAGGACCTGCTCGCCGCCGGCGCGACGGTTGCGGCACACGATCCCGTCGCGATGGATGAAGCCCGGCGCCGCCTCGCGCATGCCGGCGATCGCGTGCGGTTCGCGTCCTCCAGCTACGACGCGCTCGACGGCGCCGACGCGCTCGCGGTCGTCACGGACTGGAACGAGTACCGGCATCCGGACTTCGGCCGCATCAAGCAGACGCTCAAACGTCCGCTGATCGTCGACGGCCGGAATCTCTACGCCCTGCATCGCATGGCCGACATGGGCTTCACGTATCATTCCGTCGGCCGTCCGAACGTCGCGCAGTAATATGAGAGTGCTCATCACGGGCGCCGCGGGATTTCTCGGCTCGCATCTGACCGACCGATTTCTCCGCGACGGCCACGAGGTGGTGGGACTCGACAACTTCCTGACCGGAAGCCCGGAGAACATCGCGCACCTCACCGGGAACGCGAAGTTCCAATTCATCCGGCACAACATCTCCGACTATACGTACGTCGCCGGCCACCTCGACGGCGTGCTCCACTTCGCCTCGCCTGCCAGCCCGATCGATTACCTCGAGCTGCCGATCCAGACGCTCAAGGTGGGCTCGCTCGGGACGATCAACGCGCTGGGCATCGCGAAGGCGAAGGGGGCGCGGTTCTTCCTCGCGTCGACCTCGGAGATCTATGGCGATCCGCTCGTCCACCCGCAGACGGAGTCCTACTGGGGCAACGTCAATTCGATCGGCCCGCGGGGCGTCTACGACGAGGCCAAGCGGTTCGCCGAAGCCGTGACGATGGCCTATCACCGGCATCATGGCATCGACACGCGAATCGTACGGATCTTCAACACCTACGGTCCACGCATGCGGCCGCACGACGGT
>Ga0070680_100000206_pt1 | contig 38666 bp, 37 predicted proteins | sample KBSC73BmetaG_FD_64672 | JGI IMG/M metagenome (GOLD analysis project Ga0070680, IMG submission 64672) | Corn rhizosphere microbial communities from Kellogg Biological Station, Michigan, USA - KBS C7-3B metaG | ecosystem: Host-associated > Plants > Roots > Rhizosphere | place: USA: Michigan...
TCCCGAGCCGGGGAAGTCGAACACGTCGAAGTCGAGCTCTTGCCCGTCATTGCCGACCCATTTCATCGTTAGCTTGCCGGCGCCGGGCACCAGGAAATCGGTGGCCCGATACTGGTCGCCGAAGGCGTGACGGCCGACGACGATCGGGTCGGTCCAGCCCGGGATCAGCCGCGGGACGTTGGAAATGACGATCGGCTCGCGGAAGATGCAGCCGCCGAGGATGTTGCGGATGGTGCCGTTGGGCGACTTCCACATCTTCTTGAGGTTGAATTCCTTCACCCGCCCCTCGTCAGGCGTGATCGTCGCGCATTTGACTCCGACGCCATGCTCCTTGATCGCGTTGGCCGCATCGACTGTGACCTTGTCATCGGTCGCGTCTCGGTTCTCGATCGACAGATCGTAGTAGAGCAGGTCGATGTCGAGATACGGCTGGATCAACCGCTCGCGGATCCACTGCCAGATGATGCGGGTCATCTCGTCGCCGTCGAGCTCCACGACGGGGTTCTTCACCTTGATCTTGGCCATTCAGCTTTCCTGCGATTTTGCGGGGTTTGCGGCGCCTTAGGATGCGCTCCGAACGTGCGCAACCGCGCCGTTGTGCCGCCGCCAAGCGACCTTTAAGGGGACGCGGATGCCCGCGCTCGACAAGCACGACACGCCGCTGCCCACGACCACCGTCAAATGGCGCTGGCCCTCGATTCACCCCGACGGCCGCAAATATGTGGTGGGCGCGGCGGCGATCACCTTCTTCGCCTTCCTGCTCCACGTCCATGTGATCGACTGGGTCCTCGCTGGGCTGACGATCTGGGTTGCTTCCTTCTTCCGCGACCCGATCCGGACAACGCCCGATGGGGAAAAACTGATCGTGGCGCCCGCCGACGGATTGATCACCATGATCGCGCGGGTTGCGCCGCCGCCCGAGCTCAGGGGTCCCGAAGCGCTGCCCGAGGGCGAATGCACGCGCGTATCGATTTTCATGAGCGTGTTCGACGTCCACATCAATCGGGCGCCGATTACCGGCCGGATCAAGCGGATCGCCTATGTGCCGGGCAAGTTCGTCAATGCCGACCTCGACAAGGCGAGCGAGGACAATGAGCGGCAGCATTTCCTGATCGAAGGGGCCGACGGCCTGAAAGTCGGCTTCACGCAGATCGCCGGCCTCGTCGCCCGCCGGATCATCTCGTTCGTCCACGAAGGGGACGATGTCGAAGCGGGGCAGCGCGTCGGCCTGATCCGGTTCGGGAGCCGAGTCGATGTTTATCTCCCCGCGGGAACCTCGCCGAAGGTGTTGCTCGGCCAGCGCGCGATTGCGGGCGAGACGGTGATTGCGGAAGCGGGCGTCAATGCGACTTTGACGGGTGTTAGCCAGTGAACGAGGACGGGGGTCCGCGGCGGATCCCGTTCCGAGCAATGGTCCCCAATGCGATCACGGTGTTGGCGCTATGTTGCGGCCTCAGCGGCGTCTTTTTCGGGATCAAGGGCGAATGGCAAAAGGCGCTCGCCGCGATCGTCATTGCGGGTGTGCTCGACGGAATGGATGGCCGTATCGCGCGCCTGCTTCGCGCAGACAGCAAGTTTGGGGCCGAGCTGGACTCGCTCAGCGATAACATCGCGTTCGGCACCGCTCCCGCGCTGATCCTGTTCCTTTGGTCGCTCCACGCTGCCCCAAGGTTCGGGTGGACGGCAGCGCTGGCGCTCGCGGTCTGCTGCGCGCTCAGGCTCGCCCGGTTCAATGCGCGGATCGATGCGGCGGAGCAGCCGCACAAGTCCGCAGGATTCAATACCGGAGTGCCCGCTCCGGCTGGCGCGGGCCTGGCCTTCATCCCTGTCTTCTTGTGGCTGGTGACGGGCAGCGGCTGGTTCCAGGCTTGGTACGTGGTGATGCCCTGGGTGCTGTTTGTTGCGCTTCTGATGATCTCCAGCATTCCGACCTACAGCTGGTCGTCCATCCGGATACGGAGCAGCTGGCGCCTGCTTGCGCTCGCCGGCATTGCGGTCCTTGGCGCGGCGCTGTTGACGGCGCCGTGGCACACATTGCTGATCGTCTCGGTTATCTACCTGTTGATGATTCCCGTCGCCTTGGCGAGTTACGCGAGGGTCAAGCGGCGGCGCGCCAGCGTGCCTTCGCGCGCATAGGTTTCTGCACCGCGACGCGAGTTCTCACCCGGACCGGAACCTGGATTTGGCGATAGACGGGCTTGCCCTTGAGGGCAGCGGCGATCTTCGCGCCGCTTTCCTCAAGAACCGCAGCACCGACGACGACCAGCAGCCACAACGTGGTAAGGAAGGCGAGAGTGCCCAAAGCCGCAATCATTTGCATCCATCCTCTGTTGGAGGGCCTAACCGAACTGGACCCGTTTCGTTCCAGATCGCGCCAATGCCGCTCGGGTGAGGCGAGGTAGTGTTCATGTTTTGTTCTCATTTGTCAAGCAGGGTCGGGCAGCGGCCGCCAAGCCCTTGAAAGCTCGGGCGGCTTTCGCTACTTGGCCGCGCATCCCACAGGCGGAGCTGACATACCGGTGCCGGCCGTACGGTCGGTTACATGGCTCCGTCGAGGCAAAACCGGAAGGAGAATGATTATGGCGGCCACGGTCGTCACCATGCAGCAATTGCTCGAGGCCGGAGCGCATTTCGGCCACCAAACCCACCGCTGGAACCCCAAGATGAAGCCGTACATTTTCGGCGACAGAAACGGGGTGCACATCATCGATCTGTCGCAAACCGTGCCGCTGTTCGCGCGCGCGCTCGACTTCGTCCAGCAGACCGTCGCCCGAGGCGGCAAGGTGCTGTTCGTCGGCACCAAGCGCCAGGCGCAGGACGCGATCGCGGGGGCTGCCCAATCGGCCGGCCAGCATTTCGTCAACCACCGCTGGCTCGGCGGCATGCTGACCAACTGGAAGACGATTTCCAACTCGATCAAGCGCCTCAAGAGCCTCGAAGAGCAGCTCAGCGGCGACACTGCCGGCCTCACCAAGAAAGAGGTCCTTCAGCTCACGCGCGAGCGCGACAAGCTCGAGAAGAGCCTCGGCGGAATCCGCGACATGGGCGGCCTTCCGGACGTGATGTTCGTCGTCGACACCAACAAGGAAGAGCTGGCCATCAAGGAAGCGAACGTGCTCGGCATTCCGGTCGTCGCGATCTTGGATTCCAACAGCGACCCGAGCGGAATCGCCTTTCCGGTTCCCGGCAATGACGACGCCAGCCGCGCCATCCGCCTGTACACTGACGCAGTCGCCCAGGCGGCGAGCGAAGGCCGTACCGGCAATGCCGCCGCTCGGGGCGAGGACATCGGCGAGATGGCCGAGCCGCCCGCGGAAGCCGCGCTGGAAGCCTGACGAGACGATACCCATCTTCCGTTCGGGCTGAGCTTGTCGAGGCCCTCATTTCCCCCCGCAGGAAGTGCAAGGTAGCCCTTCGACGGGCTCAGGGCGAACGGTCAGTGCAAAGGATAAAGACATGGCTGAGATCACGGCCGCATCAGTGAAGGAACTTCGCGAGCGCACCGGCGCCGGCATGATGGACTGCAAGAAGGCGCTCGCCGAAACCAATGGCGAGATGGAGCCGGCAATCGATTGGCTCCGCGCCAAGGGCCTCGCCGCCGCTGCCAAGAAGGCCGGCCGGACTGCCGCCGAGGGCCTGGTCGGCGTCATCGTCGAAGGCACCCGCGGGGCAGTCGTCGAAGTCAATTCGGAGACGGACTTCGTCGCCAAGAACGAGATTTTCCAGGACTTCGTCGGCAACGTGGCCAAGCTCGCGCTTCAGCACGGCACCGACGTCGAGGCGCTCGGCGCTGCCCAATATCCGGGCGGCGGGACGGTCCAGGAGAAGCTCACCGACAACATCGCCAAGATCGGCGAGAACCAGTCGCTTCGCCGCGCCGCCGTGCTCGAGGTCGGCGAGGGCGCCGTCGTCTCCTACGTCCACAACCAGGTCGCTCCGGGCCTCGGCAAGATCGGCGTGCTCGTCGCGCTCGAGAGCGCTGCGCCCGCCGACACGCTGAACGCCCTCGGCAAGCAGATCGCGATGCATGTCGCCGCTGCGCATCCGCTCGCGCTCAGCGCGGAAGAGCTTCCATCTCAGCTGGTGGAGCGCGAGCGTTCGATTGCGATGGAAAAGGCCAAGGAGAGCGGCAAGCCCGACAACATCGTCGAGAAGATGGTCGAAGGCAGCCTTGCCAAGTTCCGCAAGGAGAGCGCGCTCCTGACGCAGCTGTTCGTGATGGACAACAAGACACCGGTCGCCGACGTCGTCGCGTCCGCCGCGAAGGACGCCGGCACCGGAATCCAGCTGATCGGCTTCGTCCGCTTCCAGCTCGGCGAGGGCATCGAGAAGCAGCAGAGCGATTTCGCCGCCGAGGTCGCCGCGGCGTCCGGCGTAAAAAAAAATCCTGAGCCCGTCGCCTAAGCGGCGGCGGCTGGACAGAAGAGGAAGCGGTCAGGCTTCGAGCTTGGCCGCCTCCTTTTTGCAGTCGTACGGAAAATTGGGCTGCGAGCAGAAATCCGGCCATTTTCCGCTGCTACGCCAATATTGCAGCAAGCCGATCCGCTTCGCCATCACGAGCGAGCGCGGATCAAGCCAAAGGATGCGCACGGTCGGCCTGAAGAGGATTTCCTGGATCGGGTATAAATCCGCGGGTGGAAGGGACAGCACCAAGTCCAGCAATTGCTTCTGCCGGCCGAACATCCCCAGCACCTGCACCATTGCTGCAGCAGTTCGCGCTTTTGCGGGTGAGCCAGGCTGAGCGAAGAAATCTTCGGTCGTCAGTCGGATGGTGCGATCGATGTTCGCCGGAGTCGGGTGCATCCGCGCCTCCAGGTAAATGCGGGCTGCCTGAACGTTGCCGTCGTAGGCACTGCTGTTGACGTAGGCCAAAGCCTCGGCCGGATCTCCGTAGCGCGAGTTCAGGATATATTTGGTGTACGCCAGGTCGGACGACCCGGGCCAGAAGCGCTCGGCCAGCCTCAACTCGTCAAACGCGGCTTCGGCGCGGCCGGAGTTCGCGAGAGTGTAGATGTAATCATTGCGAACGTTCGGTGAGGCCCGGTCGAGCTCGGCGGCTCGCTTGGCGTCCGTCACCGCATCGCCGGTCCGCCCTACGGAAAACAAGAGGCCGGACCGCGCAGCGAGCAAGAGCGTGCTCGCGGGACTTTCCTCGAGGGCGCGATCCAACAGGGTCAGCTTGGACGCATAACGCTCCGGCGGAAGCAGCGTCATTTCCGCAAAATAAGCTTCGGGCAGGTCCGGCTTCAGCTTTCGGGCCTGCGCGATGTCCGCAATCAGTTGATGCCGTTGCGCCGGCGTCGATGGTTCGGACTCGGCGAGGATCAATTGGGCCCAGCCGCCGGTAAACTTGGGCGCAGCCTGGACAACTTGCCGGAACCGCAGAGTTTCGGCCTGAGGGTCTACCGACTCCGTGCTTGCCACGCCGGCGCAGCCGTTCAGATAGGACTTCAGGACCTCGAGCTTGGACGCCAGCTGTCGCGAGCGATAGGCGTCGAGCGCGCAACCGAGCACCAGTGAAGCCGTGTATCCTATTTCCTGCCTCAGGTCGGCGGCAGCGGCCGCGGGCCGCTCGAACTGGCCCGACCACAACACGGCCGAGCTTCGCCCGTCGAGCAGAAGCAGACTGGCCCGCGATTGGCCCTCCTCCGTCGAGCTACCGGCCTGGAAGAGGAACGCTGCTCCCGAATTCTGGCCGGCGTCGACGAGGCGAAGCGACGCGCCGCGTTCGGATGAATAGGCGCCGAGCTTCGCGATCAGATCGTTCGAAAGCGCCTTTGATTCGGGCGAAGAATCGAGGGGCGAAACCGCGGTGGAAACCTCGTCAGGCTCGGCGGTTCGGAACGGATTGAAGGCAACGATCGCCGTAACGGCGGCTGCCGTTGCCAGCGCCAGGCCGCCGACCACGGCGAAGCGCCCAGGTTTCGCGGTCGAGAGCATTTGTAATCGCTGGGCCGGAACCGGATCCGAACTGGCTCCCGAGTTGCCCACAGCTTCCAGCAGCTGCTGAAAGCCATTCGCGTTGCGCCGGCCGCCCTTCGACAGGTCGATCGTCTGAAATTGTCTGAAGCCGATCGGCGCCTTCGCCGAATCGATTGAAACCGGAACGAGCTTTCCACGATCGCGGCCTTCCGCCGCTTCGTCACGGACCCAGGCACTTTCCACCGACGATTTCGACCACAGGACGACGACGGCATCCGACTTTCCGAGGGCCTCTTCGATTTCCTTCGAATATTGTGCCCCGCCGCGAATTTCGTGGTCCCACCAGACCGAATGGGACGCGCTCTCGAGAGCCGCGGCGATTTGCGCGGCCTTGGCGTGGTCCGCCCGGTCGTAGCTCAAGAAAACGCTCGCCATCGCGCAGCCCCCTGCATGGCGGATGCTGCGCCGAAAGGCCGATGCGGGCAAGTAGCCTAGGCAGCCGCCTCGATCAGCGGGTAGGGAAGCTCCCAGGCGGTTCCGGTTCGCTCGGCGATCTTCCTCGCCCATTTGACGACTGGTGCGATCTCGCCGCGATGAAAGCGCAGTCCCTCTGCGAAGCGTTCGGCCCGGCGCTGGGGATTGAACGGCTCCCCGGTCTTGGAGTGGCGGTCGAGGAGCCCGCCGGTCAGCTGCTTGTCGACGTCCAGCTCCAGCCTGAAATGCGCGGCGGCAACACGAAGCGTCGCGCGCGGGTCTTTCATCAACTGGCGAGTCGAGATGGATCTCACTCGCTCGGGGCCGAGGCGCCCCGCGGTCTCGACCATCATTCGCTGCATCGACAGCCACGCCAGTGCCGCAAGCTCGAGGTCGGTGTCGTGGGCGAGATGCTTGTCGCTCAATGCGTCCATGCCCGCCAATTGGGAGATGCCCATGTTCGAATTGCGCAAGGAGATGAAAATCTTCCGCGCCGAGATACGGCCCGGGAGGCCGCGCAGGACAAGAGACATGAGCATCTCTTCCAGGGGCGTCTGGAGGCACAGGATCTGGGACGTCGAGTGGAACGCCGCCATGGTCGAGGCGAGGCCGTTTCCAAGATGCGTTGACTTGCAGATGATCGCCTCTCCCGGGCCTATCGGACGGGCGAGGAGACGGGTCGCGTCGCGCTGCAATTGGACCGCGTCGATGCCGGCTGTCGCCGAGGCGTAGGCCGCGATGTCCGTCAGGATCGGCGGCTCATGCAACGGGACAGCGACGCCCGGTTGCCCAAGAAGCTTGCCGAGCAGCGTCGAGCCGCCGAACCCCGCGTGAAGGATGAAGTGGAGCGGGCCGTGGGCGACGTCGACCGCGCTGGCTGCAGACCGTGCGATCGAGCGGATCTCGCTCGCGGGCGGTTCCAGGTACACCAGGAACGGCGTCTCGCGGTGACGCTCGGGCGGAATGAAGACGAATTCGAATTGGTCTCTGCCGGCGTTGAATCGCAGCGGAAACCAGCGGCCGTCGGCGACAAGCTGCTCCGTCGAATATTCGGATGCGCGAGGCGTATGGCCGCCGCCGAGCTCCGCCGCCGAATCTTCCGCAATCGACATGGGCTCGATTCTGCCCTGTTCCGCCTACGGATCGGACCGGCGTTCGATGGTTCGACGGACGGGCACGCGCTTCGGCTAGAAATTTCTGCGAAGCGACCCGCGCAGCCGACGAAAGAAACCTGGGTGGCGGCTCGTCGTCGACCAGCGGCGGCGCAATTCGAGGCTGCAATATGGTTGGCAAGGGGCCGAGCCGGCCATAAGAGCGTCCCGCCGCTGTTTTGCCGAGGACGGATCCCGAATGACACGCCCCCGCTTCAACCGCATCCTGCTGAAGTTGTCGGGCGAGGCGCTGATGGGGCAGGGGCAGTTCGGCATTGACCCTGATGCTGTCGCCGGTCTCGCCGGCGAGATTGGCGCGGCGAAAGGACAGGGCCACGAGCTGTGCCTGGTCGTCGGGGGCGGCAACATCTTCCGGGGGATGGCGGCCGCCGCGAAGGGCTTCGACCGCGCCACTGCCGACTATATGGGCATGCTCGCGACGGTGATGAACGCGCTTGCGCTGCAGATGGCGCTGGAGAAGATCGGCGTCGACACCCGCGTCCTCTCGGCGATCCCGATGGCGAGCGTTTCCGAGCCCTACATCCGTCGCCGCGCGCTGCGCCACCTCGAGAAGGGCCGGATCGTCCTTTTCGCGGCCGGTACCGGAAACCCGTTCTTCACCACCGACACCGCCGCGGCATTGCGCGCCGCGGAAATGGGCTGCGACGCTTTGTTCAAGGGAACCAGCGTCGACGGCGTCTACACAGCGGACCCGAAGAAGGTCACCGGCGCGACGCGCTATGAGACCGTCACGTTCGGCAAGGTCCTTACCGACGACCTCAAGGTCATGGACGCTGCTGCTGTCGCGCTGTGCCGCGACAACAATATTCCGATCGTCGTGTTCAACATCCGGCAGCCGGGCAACCTCGCCGAGGTGCTGGCCGGCAGCGGAACCGCGACGATCGTGCAGAATGGAGAATAGAATATGACAACCACCGTCAGCACCGACGACCTCAAGCGGCGGATGCACGGCGCCGTCGAGGCGTTCAGGCACGACCTCGGCGGACTTCGCACCGGCCGCGCATCCACCGCGCTGCTCGATCCCATCCACGTCGAGGTCTACGGCACGAACATGCCCCTGAACCAGGTCGCGACCGTTTCTGTGCCGGAGCCGCGCATGCTTTCGGTGCAGGTGTGGGACCGGTCAAACGTTCAGCCGGTCGAGAAGGCCATCCGCAACGCGGGGCTCGGCATCAACCCGATCGTCGATGGGCAGGTGATCCGATTGCCGATCCCGGAGCTCACCGAGGAACGGCGCAAGGAACTTGCCAAGCTCGTCGGACAATATGCCGAGAAGGCACGGATCGCCGCGCGCAACGTCCGCCGCGATGGCATGGACCATTTGAAGCAGGACGAGAAGAAGCACGACATCAGCGAGGACGAGCGCAAGCGCCTCGAGCACGAGGTGCAGAAGCTCACCGACGATACGATCAAGGAAATCGACGAGCTCGCGCACGCCAAGGAAAAGGAAATCCTCGGCAAGTGAGCGCCGCTCCCGCCCCCGAGGGCGCACCCGGCGTTTCCGGCGAGAACGAGGTGCCGCGACACGTCGCGATCATCATGGACGGCAACGGCCGCTGGGCCGGCAAACGCAACCTGCCGCGGGTCGCCGGTCACAAAGCCGGCGCCGAAGCGGTCCGCGGGGCGATGCAGGCCGCCGTAGACAACAACGTCGAGGTTCTGACGCTTTATGCCTTCTCCTCGGAGAACTGGAAGCGCAGCAGCGAGGAGATCGCCGATCTCACCAGCCTGATGCGCTTCTATCTCGACCGCGAGCTCGCGTCGCTCGACAAGGAAGGCGTCAAGCTCAGGTTGATCGGCGATTATTCGGCGTTCGGGCCCGAGCTGGTCACGCGCCTGGAGCGCGCCGTCGAACACACCGCCGGCAATTCTCGCCTGACTTTGGTCGTCGCGCTGAACTATGGCTCCCGCGCGGAAATCGTCCGTGCGGCAAAAGCGCTCGCGGCGAGAGCCGCCGAAGGAACGCTCGATCCAAGTCAAATCGACGACCAGGCCTTCGCCGCCGAGCTCCAGACCCACGGCCTTCCGGAGCTCGACCTGCTGATCCGCACCTCGGGGGAAATGCGCCTTTCCAACTTCCTGCTCTGGCAAGCCGCTTACGCCGAGCTCATTTTCCTCGACAAGCTGTGGCCGGATTTCTCGGAGCGCGATTTTGCCGAAGCCCTCGAACGCTTCGCGGCGCGCGAACGGCGCTTTGGTGGTCGGTGAACGAGCTCTTCGTCCGAGTAGCGACCGGTCTCGTCCTGATTGCCCTGGCGCTGCTGCTCGCAGCGGTCGGCGGCACGCTCTTCGCCGTGTTTGTCGCCGCCATTGCCACGGCGATGTTTTACGAGTGGACGCGACTGGTCCGGGGCTGGGGCGTGGCCTGGTACCTCAGCGGCTTCATCTACGCGCTGGCGCCCGCGCTGGCGCTCCTCTGGATTCGCGAGCGCGACGCGCATGGTCTCGACCTCCTGCTTTGGGCGTTCATCGTCACTTGGTCGACGGACATCGGCGCCTATTTCGCAGGGCGGCGCTTCGGCCGGCGCAAGCTCGCGCCGTCGATCAGCCCCGGCAAGACGGTTGAGGGTCTCTACGGAGGGATCGCCGCGGCTACGGTGCTCGGCGGCGGCTGGGCACTTGCGACAGGACTCGGCCATCCGCTCCTCGCGCTCGCGCCCGTGTTTGCCGTTGCCGCGCAGGCGGGGGACCTGTTCGAAAGCTCGATGAAGCGCCGCGCCGGCGTGAAGGACTCCGGCTCATGGCTGCCGGGCCACGGCGGAGTGCTGGACCGGCTCGATGGCCTCGTGCCGGTGGCTGTGCTTACCGCCGCGGCGCAGCTACTGGGGCTGACGTGACCCGCAGAATCGCGATCCTCGGCGCGACCGGCTCGATCGGCAGATCGACGCTCGACCTCGTCGAACGCAATCCCGAGCGCTTCGAAGTCGTCGCGGTGACAGCCGCAACGAACGTGGAGGCGCTTGCCGAAATCGCCCGGCGCACGCGGGCCAAGCTTGCGGTAATCGCCGACGAATCGCGACGTCCGCAGTTGGAAGAAACGCTCGCAGGCACCGGCTGCCGCGCCGAAGCCGGAGAAGGGGCGCTGATCGCGGCTTCGGCGGAGGCCGATCTCGTCATTGCGGCGATCGTTGGTTGCGTCGGCTTGCGGCCGGTCATGGCTGCCGTCGATGCCGGAAAGCTCGTCGCGCTCGCAAACAAGGAGGCGCTCGTGACCGCCGGCGAGCTGATGATTCGCGCGGCGCAGGCGAGCGGCGCCACCATCCTCCCAGTCGACAGCGAGCATAATGCAATTTTCCAATGCCTTACCGGCAGCCGTATTGAGGATGTCTCAAGAATAATCCTGACGGCGAGTGGCGGCCCATTCCGGACTGCGCCCGCCGAAACCATCGCTGCAGCGACCCCCGCGCAAGCCGTCGCGCATCCGAACTGGTCGATGGGCGCGAAGATCTCGGTCGATTCGGCGACGCTGATGAACAAGGGCCTTGAGCTGATCGAGGCGCGCTACCTGTTTGGACTTCCTTCAGAGCGCATCGACATCCTCATCCATCCGCAGTCAGTGGTCCACTCGCTGGTCGAATTCGTCGATGGCTCGGTACTGGCCCAGCTCGGGGCTCCCGACATGCGGATCCCGATCGCTTATGCGCTCGCCTGGCCGGAGCGGATCGAAACCCCGACGCAGCGCCTCGATCTGGCCGCCATTGGCCGCCTGGACTTCGAGCAGCCTGACCTCGAACGATTTCCTGCGCTCCGTCTTGCGCGCCAGGCGCTGGAAGCGGGGGGCGCGGCGCCCGTGGTGCTCAACGCCGCCAATGAGGTAGCGGTCGCTGGTTTCCTTGCGGGACGCGTCGCTTTCCCCGATATCGCCGAGCTCGTGGATCAGGCGCTGCAGCGAGCGGATGCGCCGGCTCCCCAGTCGATCGACCAAGTTCTTGAGATCGACCGGGAAACGCGCTCGCGCACTGAGGCACTGATGAAAGAGACCTGCCACTGATGCTTCCGCAGCCACCGCTTTGGCTCGTCCTCGTCGCGTTCGTCTGCGCGCTCGGTCCGCTCGTCTTCTTCCACGAGCTCGGCCATTATCTCGTCGCCCGGCTGTTCGGCATTCCGGCCGAGACTTTCTCCATCGGATTTGGCCATGAGCTGGTCGGCTGGACCGACCGGCAGGGCACGCGGTGGAAGATCGCGTGGCTGCCGCTCGGCGGTTACGTGAAGTTCGTCGGCGACATGACCCCGGCGAGCAATCCGGGCGGTCTCGAAGATATCCCCCCCAAGCTTCGAGAGCGCGCCTTCCAGCTTCGGCCAGTTTGGCAGCGTTTCCTCGTGGTCCTCGCCGGTCCTCTTACCAACTTCATCCTCGCGATCGCCATTTTCGCGGCCTTTTTCACCTTCATCGGCACGCCGCAGACCAACGCGGTCGGAGCCGTGATCCGCAACAGCGCCGCTGCGAACGCGGGTCTCCAGCCCGGCGATCGCATCCTCGATGTCGCCGGCCAGAGCACGCCCACCTTCAACGACATTTCGAACGTCGTCGCGATCAGGCCCAACGAAACGGTCACCGTGACGATCGAGCGTTCCCACGTCGTGAAGACGATCGCCGTGAAGCTCGGGTCGGACATGATCGAGCAGACGCCGGGCCAGAAGGTCCGGCGCGGCCTCCTTGGCATCTACCCGACGATGCAGGTGATGGAGCCCGTCCCGGTGTACCGCGCAGTGCCAATGGCGGCGGACTATACGTTCAGCTTCACGCGCTCGATCGTCGACGGAATGGCGCAGATTTTCCGTGGACGGGTCTCGCCCAAGGAGCTGGGCGGTCCGATCAAGATTGCCCAGATCGCGGGGACTGCCGCAGAGCTCGGTCCGCTCGCCTTCGTTCAGCTGCTTGCGCTGCTCTCAATTAATCTCGGATTCATCAACTTGTTGCCAGTCCCGATGCTGGATGGAGGGCACTTGTTCTTCTACGTCGTGGAAGCCGTCCGGCGCAAAGCACCGAGTGCAAATGCGCTGGAATGGGCGTTCCGCGGCGGTCTCGCACTCCTCGTCGCATTGGTTTTGTTCGTGACCTTCAACGATCTGGGTGGCCATGGATTATTCAAGGGGCTTCAGCGCTTGATTGGCTAAGTAGGTTCGGGCAGGGGCGATAACCGGGGCTTTGCGGCGAAGCGCGCCGTTGCACCAACTGCACAAAAGGCGGGGACGCGTGAATTCAAGGACGACGACTTTTAGCCGGCGCGCCGGCGGCCTGTTTCTGGTCGGCACCGTGCTCGGTGGATCCGCCGCGCCATTGACCGCCGCCCAGACTGCACCGTCCCAGCAGCCCGCGTCGACCAGTGCGGGCGCGCAAGCACAGCCCGAGACCGTCCAGGCGCCGGTTGCGCCTCCTGTCGAACGGACCATCCGCTCGGTCACGGTGCGCGGAAACCAGCGACTCGAGCCGGAGACGGTCCGGTCCTACGCGAACCTGACGCCAGGCCAGACCTACACACGGAGCACGCTCGACCAGGCCATCAAGGATCTCTACGCGACCGGCTTGTTCGCGGACGCAACGATCTCCGGCACCGAAACCGGCGATCTCGTCATCAACATCCGTGAAAACCCGGTCATCAACCGCGTCATCCTCGAAGGCAACAAGCGCCTCAAGGAGGACAAGATCCTCCCCGAGATCAAGGAAGCGCCACGACAGATCTTCACCCGCGCTGCCGTCCGCGCCGACGTCGACCGCATCCTGGAGCTCTATCGACGGCAGGGACGGTTCGCCGCGCGGGTCGATCCGAAGATCGTGCAGCTCGACCAGAACCGGGTCGATCTGGTGTTCGACATCCACGAGGGCGACCTCGCCAAGATCCGGGCCATCAACATCCTCGGCAACAAGGCTTTTCCGGACGAGCGCCTGCGCAAGGAAATGTACACCCGCCAGGCGGGCGGTGTCCTCGGCTTCCTCAAGTCGAACGACACTTACGATCCGGACCGCCTGGCCGCGGACCAGCAGAAGCTTCGAGCCTTCTACCTGACCGAGGGTTATGCCGACTTCCGCGTCGTCCAGGCGCTTGCCGAGTTGACTCCGGACCGCCGCGATTTCGTCATCACTTATGTGGTAGACGAGGGGCCCCGCTACCGGTTCGGCACCGTCGAGGCGGACAGCGCGCTACGCGACTTCCCGAACGCTCAAGTGCTCCAAATCGCCAAGGTCAAGCCGGGCACCTGGTTCAACGCGAAAGAGGTCGAAGACGCGGTCACCAACCTCAACGAAGCGGCGGGCAACATCGGCTACGCGTTCGCCGACATAAACCCCGCGTACAACCGCGACCCCGACAAGAAGCTCATGAATCTAACCTTCAAGGTTGGAGAGACCCCGCGCGTTTATGTCGAGCGGATCGACATCACGGGCAATACCAGCACCCGCGACAAGGTGATCCGGCGCGAGTTCCGGCTGAACGAAGGCGACGCGTTCAACGCCCAGAAGGTGAAACGCAGCCAGGACCGCATCCAGAGTCTCGGCTTCTTCGACGACAAGTTCGAGATCAAGCAATCGGAAGGCTCGACACCGGACCGCGTCGTTCTGACCGCGAACGTCCAGGAAAAGCCGACCGGCCAACTCGAACTGTCCGGCGGCTATTCAAGCCTCGAGCGATGGATCGTCCAACTCGGCATCTCCCAGAACAACTTCCTCGGCAAAGGCCAGTCGCTCGATGCGTCGGTCAATTGGTCGTTGTTCTCGAAATCGATCGAGGCCGGCTTCACCGATCCCTATTTCCTCGACAAGTCGATCCTGTTCGGCGCCCAGGTTTTCCGAAGCGATTACAACAGCTTCAATTTCGTCAACAACAATCGCAACACCACCTACAGGCAGCTCAGTACCGGGGGCGGTTTCAGGCTCGGATTCCCGCTTAGCGAATATTGGAACCTCGGAACTCGCTACAGGCTCGCGCGCGACAAGATCTCTCTCGACAAGAGCACCTTCTTTACCGATTTCAACCACGACAACATCCTCGAGTCCGACGAATGCGACCCGTTCAAGGCCGGCTCATTCCTATGCGACCAGATCGGCGCACGCACCACGTCCCTCGTCGGCGTGTCGACCATCTACGACAATACCGACGGCATCCACCCGACGCGCGGACAGCAGGCGTCCTTCTCCGAGGACTTCGCCGGTTTGGGCGGCGACGTGCGCTATCTCCGCACGCAAGGCTATGCGACGAAGTACAAGAGCTTCGGCGATTGGATCCTCTCGGTGCACGGCGAAGCCGGCTACATCAAAGCGCTGCAAACTGCTCCGCGGCCGGGCCAGGACCCGATCCGCATCACCGACCGGTTCTTCAATTCGGACATCCGCGGCTTCGATATCCGCGGTATCGGTCCGCGCGTCGTTAGGATCCCCTATGATGACAAGGGCAATCTCCAGGCGCTGGACATCAACAAGGACGTCAACGACGCACTCGGCGGCAGGGCCTTCTATCTTGCGCGTGTCGAGATGGAGATCCCGGTCAGCGCCAGCATCAAGAGCTATGGACTTCGGCCGTCGGTCTATGTCGACGCCGGATCGCTGTGGGGCGTGACGAAGCCCCCGCTGAACAACGTGGTCGCGTTCTGCAGCCCGACCGACCTCACGTCGACGGTGCCGGCGTTCGCCAGCTCGACGCCGGACTGCAGCAAGGATCTCACCGGCAACCCCGTTGTAAATCCCAGTCAGTTCACGGCGGCTCCCGGGTTCAAGGAAGTCTTCCTCGGCAATTCCTGGAAGCCCCGCGTGTCCGTCGGTATCGGGGTCAACTGGATTTCGCCCTTCGGCCCGCTTCGCATCGATCTCGCCAAAGCGCTCGTCCACCAGCGCGGTGACGATCCGAAACTCTTCACCTTCAATGTAGGAACCCAATTCTGATGAAGACTCTGCTCACCTCCGCGGCTTTTGCAGCCGCCGTCCTCGCGCCATCCGCCGCGGTCGCCCAGGCCCTTCCACCCGCTATCGTCGCCGTGGTCGACCTCGACAGCGTCACCCGCAACTGCAACGCGTGCAAGACCGCGCAGGCCGCGCTCCAAAGCCAGGTGACTGCGGAAGAGAATCGCGAAAAGGGCCTGGCCGCGCCGCTTCAGACGGAACAGCAGTCGATCCAAACCGCGGTGGCCGCGCTGAAAGGGAAGGAGCCCGACGCCGCGCTCCAGGCGCGCATCAAGGCATTCCAGACCAAGTACCAGACGGCGCAAGACGAGGCCGCGCGTGGCCGTCAGCAGCTCCAGACGAACCAGGCGTACATTCAAAAGCAGATCGAAGATAAGCTGAACCCGATTTATCAGCAGGTGATGCAGCGCCGTGGGGCGAACCTCCTTGTTGAGGTCGGAACCACGCTCGCGACGTCGCGCAGCGTCGATGTCACCGGTGACGTACTCGCGGCGCTGAATGCGGTGCTTCCGACGTTGGTCACCACCGCGCCCGCACAGCAGCAGCCGCAGGGCCGCTAGGCTCGATGACGGAAGCGAACGGCAGCGCCGCCGGGCCGCTCGACATCGGGCGGATCATGGCGGCCCTGCCGCATCGCTATCCAATGCTACTCGTCGACCGCGTCGAAAGCCTCGATCCCGACAAGGGGATCGTCGCGATCAAGGCGGTGACCATGAACGAACCCTTCTTCCAGGGACATTTCCCCGGAAGGCCGATCATGCCCGGCGTCCTGCAGGTCGAGGCTTTGGCCCAGGCCGCCGGCGTCCTCGCGGTCGAGAGCCTCGGCCTCGCCGGTTCGGGCAAGCTCGTCTATTTCATGTCCATCGACGGCGTGAAGTTTCGCAAGCCCGTCGAGCCGGGCGTGTTGCTCCGGCTCGAGGTCGAGTTCCTCCAAAAGCGATCGCGCGTGTGCAAGTTCGCCGGCAGAGCCATGCTTGATGGCGAGATTGCCACGGAATGCGAGTTTACGGCGATGATCGCCGACCCTCCCCAAAGCTGACCTTCAGACCGGCGTAAACGGCGCGCCCTTCGGTCCGCGATCCGAAGACGTCCTCGAAGTGCTGATTGAGCAGGTTCGAGCCGCGTAGGAACAGCTCGAGGCGGTGCCGAACCCTGTAACCCACGCGTGCTCCCGCGAGCCAGTAGGGGTGAAGCGTCACGACTGTGGCAGGGAAGACGTCGAAATCATTGTCGGTGCGCTTCCCGACGTAAGCGATCGACGCGCCGTAGCTGAACTTCCCCGCCGATCCGTCGGCAACGATGGACCCGCTATGCTTGGGCCGGCGGACTTCGCGAAGCTGGCGCAGTGCGCTGTCATCAGGCTGCGTCGCGTGAAGGAAGGCGTAGTTCGCGGTCACTCGCAGTCGGTCGGAGATTGACCATCCGAGCTCAGCCTCCAGGCCCGATCGATGACTGGTCGCCGAGCGATTGATCGTACTCGACAGGAATGTCGTCGGGTCGAACACGTCGACGATCTCGTTGTGGAGCTGTTGCCGGTAGGCGGTCAGCGCCGCGTTGAGCGCGCCCTTCCGGTAACGTAGCGACACTTCGTAGCCGCGCGAGCTTTCGGGCGTGAGCGAAGGATTGCCAACGAAGCTCCCGGGGAAGAAGCCGAACAGGTCAAAGAAGGTCGGCGGCGCGATTCCCTCGCTGTACGAACCGGCGACTGAAAAGCCGCCGGCGAGAGTGACCAAGGCCGACGCTCGAACCGTGGTAGCGTCCTTGAAGCTGCTAAAGATGTCGCGGCGAATGGCGACGTCGCCAACGAATCGGCCGACCTCGGACCGCCATTCGGCAGTCACCGAATCGTGGGTCCTGCGCCGGTCCTGGTCGCTGGCGCCGCCGAACACTGTGTCGCGGGCGTGGAAGCGCTCGGTTTCATGCTCCAGCGCGACGATCGCCGTGTTCCTGATCGCACCCATCGTGAACAGATATTGCGCCTGGCCTTCGCCATTCCAGCGGCTGCCGCTGGTGCGGTTGATCTCCTCGGCGGCCAGGAAATTCCGGTTCGACGAGCCGAGCAGCGACGCGGACAGCGTGGCGCTCAGGCCCGACTGCTGGTTTCCGAAGCTTGCCCATGCTCGGGCAGCGGCGAGGCTGTTCCGGGTGTTGTCCAGCGTATCTTCGTGGACGCCGGTCAGGGAATCGAAGCCGTCGAACTCGCTGTGGCCCGCGAGATCGAAGGCGGCGATGCCGAGCTGAACCGACGGAGCCACGTCCCAGCTTCCGCGCACCCGGGCGGCGAAATTGTCGAACCCGTCCTTGTCGCCATGGCCGTTGAAGCTGTCGATTCCGGTCGCGCGCTGCCAGCCTGCGGCCGCGGCGAGGCTGGTGTCGTCCGAGACCACCGAAGCCGACGCGTTCGCTCGCCCGAAGCCGAAAGAGCCGGCTTCGCCGCCGGCCGAGTAGCCGGGCGCCGTTTCCGGCACGCCGTTCACGGCGATGACTCCGCCGATCGCGTCCGAGCCCCATAGCGCCGATTGCGGACCGCGCACGACCTCCAGGCGCGAGACGATGTCGACGTTCAGAAGCTCGAATCGCGGGGCATCGCCGGCGGCCGGATCGTTCGCCCGGATGCCGTCGATGAACAGCAACGTGTGATTGGCCTCGGCGCCGCGGATCCGGACTTCGGTGAGGCTTCCCGCCGGGCCGCTAACTTCGACCGCGGCGGAAGGGGTCAGCCGGATGAGCGAGGCGACTTGCGGATCGCCGAGCCGCTCGATCGTCTTATGATCGATAATGGTCGAGCTTGCGGCCGTCTTCTCCTTCTTCTGCGGGACTCGCGAGGCGATGACGACGATTTGGGCTGTTGGTGGTGGCAGGATGAACATGGGAACCTCCGTTGAAAGACGACACGACATGTCGCCTCGGAGGTGCCGAACGGCCCCACGCTCCGCGGCTGGTCCCGGCCGGGGAAACGGACGACGGACCAAGGCAGGTTCCCGACTTAGCCGACCATCAGCCGGCTTCACGGTTGCGGGCACAGCGCCGGAATCGCACCGGCTTCCCTTTGAACCGCCCCCGCCATGCACGAGCATGTGGGCGGCACCCTGGTCGCCCTTCCTGCTAGTCGGGCTGTCAAATTGCGGTCAAGCCGATTATTGGAGCGGCCATGACCCGCCTGATCGCTCTCCTTTGCGCAATCGCGGCCGCCGCCGCGCTCCGCCTCGTCCCCCATCCGCCCAATTTCTCGCCGATCGACGCGATGGCGCTGTTCAGCGGCGCTTATGTCGTGAAGCGCTGGATGGCCTTTGCCGCGCCGCTTGCCGCCTTGCTCCTCAGCGACCTGATCCTCGGTTTCTATTCCGGCATGCTGTTCCAGTACGCCGCCGTCGTCTTGATCACGTTGCTCGGAATGGCCGCCCTGTCGCGAGTGACGGTCGCGCGCCTTGTGGTCGCTTCGCTCGCGAGCTCGGTCCTTTTCTTCCTCGTCAGCAATTTCGGCGTGTGGCTCGTGAGCGGCATGTATCCGCAGACCGTGGCCGGCCTCGCCGGCTGCTACGTCGCGGCTATTCCGTTCTTCCAGAACACCGTCGCCGGCGACCTCTTCTACGTCGCGCTTCTGTTCGGCAGCTTCGCGCTCGCCGAGCAGCTCCTGCCGCGCCTGAGGGTAGGGGGCCGCGGCCAAGTTGCAACTTCGCCGCGCGCCCTGTAGAGGCGCCGCTCAACTTGTCGCTGCTGGTCGGAAACCAGCGGCTAAGCCAAGGAAAAATCAGATGAAGTCCGGTAGTCACCCCGATTATCACATGATCAACGTCGAGATGACGGACGGAACCAAGTTCCAGACGCGCTCGACCTGGGGCAAGGAAGGCGACACGCTGCACCTCGACATCGATCCCAAGGTCCACCCGGCGTGGGTGGGCGGAACCCGCCAGGTCTCCGAAGGCGGCCAGGTTGCGCGCTTCAACAAGCGCTTCGGCGGCCTCACACTCGGCAAGAAATAAGCCCTTTGATCAGGGAAGCGCCGACGCTCGAGACCGAGCGGCTGGTCCTGCGCGCCTTCCGCGCGAGCGACCTCGACGCGCTCGCGGCGATGTGGGCCGACCCGGACGTCGTGCGCTTCATCGGCGGCCACGTGCTCAGTCGCGAAGACACGTGGCGCCGTTCGCTCGCCGCTTGCGGGCAGTGGCCATACACCGGGTGGGGATATTGGATCGCCGAGCTCAAGAGCAGCGGTGAGATCGTCGGGCAGTTGGGGTTCGCCGATTTCAAGCGCGACATGGAGCCGAGCCTCGAAGGCGAGCCGGAGCTGGGTTACGTCTTCTCACCGGCTGTCCACGGACACGGAATCGCTCACGAAGCGTGCTCCGCTGCGCTTCAGTGGGCCGATGCCAACGTTAAGGCCGCTTCCTACCCGGCGATCATCTCCCCGGAAAACGCGGCGTCGATCCGGCTCGCGGAACGGCTCGGCTTCGAGCGCGTCCCCGACGCCACCTACCGCGGCGAGCCCATCGCGCTGTTCAGGCGGGCTGCCGCCTAGAAGGCGCTGAGCCCGGTGATCGCCCGGCCCATGATCAGCGCGTGGACGTCGTGCGTCCCTTCATAAGTGTTGACGGTCTCCAGGTTCGCTGCGTGGCGCATGACCTGGAACTCGGCCGAAATGCCGTTCCCACCGTGCATGTCGCGGGAGGCCCGGGCGATCTCCAGCGCCTTGCCGCAATTGTTGCGCTTGATCAGGCTGATCGTCTCGGGGACGAGCTCGCCCGCTTCAAGCCGCCGACCGACGCGAAGCGCGGCCTGCAGCGCCAGGCTGATCTCGGTCGCCATATTAGCGAGCTTCAACTGGATGAGCTGGTTGGAGGCGAGTGGCCTTCCGAACTGCTTGCGGTCGAGCGTGTACTGACGCGCCGCGGCGTAGCAATATTCGGCCGCGCCCATCGATCCCCACGCGATGCCGTAGCGGGCCCGATTGAGGCAGCCGAACGGTCCTTTTAGCCCTTCGACGTTCGGCAGGAGTGCGTCCTCGCCGACCTCGACGCCGTCCATCACCACCTCCCCGGTGATCGAGGCCCGGAGCGAGAGCTTTTCCTTGATCTTGGGCGCGGAGAGGCCTGGCATTCCTTTCTCGAGCACGAAGCCGCGGATCTTGCCGCCGTGCGAGTCGGACTTCGCCCACACCATAAAGACATCGGCGATCGGCGAGTTGGTGATCCACATCTTCGTGCCGGACAGTCGATAACCGTTCGCGGTTTTCTCGGCGCGGGTGCGCATGCTTCCGGGGTCCGAGCCTGCGTCGGGTTCGGTGAGGCCGAAGCAGCCGACCCATTCGCCGGTGGCCAGCTTGGGCAGGTATTTCTGCCGCTGCTCCTCCGAGCCGTACGCGTGGATCGGGTACATGACGAGGCTCGACTGGACCGACATGGCCGAGCGGTAGCCGCTATCGACGCGCTCGACGGCACGGGCGATCAGCCCGTAGCTCACATAACCGAGGCCGGCGCCGCCATATTCGTTCGGGATCGTCGCGCCGAGCAGGCCGAGCGCGCCCATTTCACTCATGATGTCGCGGTCGAAGCGTTCCTCGAGATAGGCGCTGGTGACGCGCGGCTGGAGCTTTTCCTGCGCATAGGCCTCGGCCGTGTCGCGGACGAGCCGCTCCTCGTCGGTCAGCTGATGATCGAGATCGAAGGGATCGGCCCAGTCGAACGGAAGCAGCCTGGGCTCATGATGCTCGTGCGCGTCCGCAATGCGTGAAGTCGCCAAAACCGATCCTCGCGATGTCAGAAATCGCGGCCGTCCTTAGACCGGTTGCGGTGACTTCGCCACCCCGCCACCGCCGAAGCTCTGCTTGAAGGTCAGCGCGATCCGCACGTGGCTGTTGCGGAAGCGATGGTCGAGCACCGACGGCTGCGGTGCTGTCCTGTTGGGGAAGAACTCAAGTAGGTTGCGGCCGCCGCCGACGTTCGAAATGTCGTTGAAATCCACTCTCAACGTTTGGCTCGGCCTGGGGCGGTACTCGACGAACGCGCTGGCGTAGACGCCGCCGTTCCAGCGCGTGTCGAGGACGTCGGTCCGGAAGATGGTCGTGCGGGCATTGTCGCCGGCCGTAACTCCGTATGAGAAGCGGCCGACGTCGCGGCGGATGTCTGCGTCCCATTCCCAAGTCGGGAAGAAGCCGCTGAACGCACGCAGGTCTCCCGAAACGGGGTCCTGGACCCGCGTGCGCTGGACATTCCCGTGCAGCTTCGCCCGAAGCCCTTTCCAGAAACGGTCGAGCGGCGCGTCAAGCGTGAGGTCCGCGAAGGCCTGGCGGCCAGTTCCGATATTGCCTGGCGCGTCGAATCCCTCGGGGGTGAGGATGCGATCCTGGAGCAGGCTGATGAGATTGTAGCCGAGCTCGAGCCGCGCCTTGCCCTGCTTGAACAACGGATGCTCGACCGAGAAGCGGCCTTCCCAGCTCCGCTGCGGCTGCAAGTTCGCATTGCCGCCGCTGACCTGGCTGCTGGCCAGGTCGGCAACACTGATGAAATCGAAGAAGTCGAGCTGCGCGACGGTCCGCCGAACGATCAGCTGGCTGTGCCAGCCGCCGCCAGGCTCCCAGTCGAGCGTGACGCTGGGCTTGGGGAAGCTGAGCTTGCGGTCCGCGGTCGCATCGCCGCTGACCGTGAGGTGCGACATCTCGTAGTTGAGGCCGAGGTCCATGCGCAGATTCTTGGTCAGCGGACGGCTGCCGTTGATCCAATACTCACTTCGAAGCTCGGTCACCCGCGCATTGTCGAGCGGCAGGTCGACACGCGTCTTCACGCCATTCTGATCGAAGACGAACAGATCGAGATTGAAATCGAGGGTGTTCCAGGCGACCTCGGCGCCGCTTTCGAACTGGAAGCCGAGGAATTTGGGATTGCTCCAGGTCAGCCGGCCGAGCGTCTCATTGCGCTGCGACTGCGAGAGCTGCTGGAAACCGCCGACGACCTCAGTGTGCCCGAGATTGCCGGTGTCGAGCTCGTCGAGCGTGTGGCGGCGCTGGCGCGTTGCGAGACCGACCAGCTTGATCGCGCCGCCGGCCAGCGGGCGGGTAACGTCCCCGCCGATCTCGTAGCTCCTTGTCGGATAATGCTCGACCAACGTGTCGTCGTGCTCGGCCGCGCCGACCGGGAAGACATGGGCGGTCTGGAACAGGTGGAAGCGGTCGAAGTGGTAACGAAGGTTGACGTTCGCAGAGCGGTTAGGACCCTCGTCGAGAGACCATCCGCCAGAAATGAAAGGCGAATAATTGTTGGTGACGTTGACCTTGCGGCGGGTCTCCAGGAGCTCGCCGGTCGCGGGATTGGTGACGACGTCGGCGCCTTCCTCGGTCTCATCGACCCAGGCGGTGTCGCCCGCGACGTTGAACGTCGATGGGCCGCGATTGAGGCTGAGGCTGCCGCTGCCGGTCGGGGTGATCCTCCCGGTGTAGTGACGCTCTGCGCTCAACGCGACGTTTCCGCTCACGGCGCGGCTCCCGCCCTCGATGAGGATCAGGTTGGCTACCTGGGTTTTGCTTGAGTAGTCGGCACCGAAGATATCGCCGGGGCCGACTTCGACGCGCTTGACGCGGCTCGCGGGAATGCGGCTGAGATAGGCGTCGAGCGGCTCCGATTTGGTCGTCGGCCGCTGCCCGTTGATGACGACATTGCCCGCGACGCCCGCAAAGCCGCGGATATCGGCTCCGCCGCCATTCCCAAGATCGAGCGTGAAGCCGGGGATGCGCTGGACGACGTCGAGCGCGGTCCGCGGCGCATATTTGCCGAAGAAAGCGGCGTCGTACGTGGTCGTTCGAGTATTCTGCGGGGGCGCCGGCTGCGCCTGCACCGTCCCGGACGGCTGGGCGAGGACGGTGCTCGTTCCCAAAAGCGCCGCAACGCCGACGCTGGCGGTCAGAAGCCGACGCGACATGCTTGTCCCCTTTTCGATTTGCGCGGTGACTGACTGCGGACGCGGGGCGGTGCCAGTCGGCTTCGACCAATCGACAGACGTTTCGTCGGGCCGCCGACAAACGCAGACGGCCCGACGAACATCCGATCAGTGCCGGCGGTCGAACGCCTTCAGCTGCACCAGCTTGTCGACCGGCGGCAGCGAGGAATCGACCGCTTCGACGCGCTGCACGAACTCCGGGGTAACGTTCATCGCCTTGAGCTGGACGAGCTCGTCGACCGGCAGATGGTGGTAACCGATGCGGTCGAAGCTCGCGATATACTCAGGCGTGATGTTGAGCGCCTTCAGTTGCACCAGCTCTTCGCCCGGTAGGTTGCCGTAGCCGATGCGGACAAAACTCGCGATCCAGTCGGGCGTGATGTTGAGCGCCTTGAATTCGATCAGCGACTCGATGGTCGCCGGTCGATAGCCGGCGCGGGCCATGTCGCCGATATAGCCGGCGGTCACGTTCAGCGCCGACAGCGCCATCAGATTATCGATCGTCGGCGTCGGATAACGAGCAGCGGCAACGGCGTCGATCAGCTCATGGCGCGCGTTCAAAGCCATCAGCCCGAAGGCCTGTTCCCGCGTCGGACGGCCGATTCCGCGACTGGCGAGCAGCTGGCTGAAGGCTGGGTCCGCCGTGAAGCTGCAATAACCGGCTGCGTAGCCTTCTCCGCCATGGCCGGAACAGTCGACCCGACCGGCTTCGCGAATCACGGAGAAGCGTAGCGGGTTGTTGCCGGCGCCACGAAACCCCGCAAGGTCGAGTCCAACGAGGTCGGCCGGAAGAAAGCCGCTGTCCCAATTATTCTCCGAATGCTCGCGCGTTCCGCTGCGAAAGCTAACCTGGATTTTCGCGGGATCGCTGACCTTCGGCTCGAGTGTGAAGTGGATCCACTCGGCGGACTGGGCCGTGCACGCCGAGGAAATGCTGATGAATGCGACCAGCAAGGCAGCAAGAAAAGCGAGACAGCGGTTCATGGTTCGTCTCCTTTGAACGGAATTCAGAGGCAATCGCGTATTGATCATGAGTGGGAAGCGAGCGCCGCCGCTTCGGCGAGCATTTGTCGTTCCTGCGACGATGAGGGGTGGATCGCCGCGATCCTGCCCTTCCGGTCGATCAGCACCCAGGTCGGAAGGTTGGCCTGGATCAGCTTGTCGGGCGTGACGAGACGATTGCCCTTGAGGTGGAGCAGTGTCCCAAAGTCTCGATTGAACGAAGGCGTCGGCTTGACCACCGTGACGCCGGGTGACCGCCGCGCCAGGAACGCCTTGAGCTTTGCATTGTCGTCGTCGAGCGTGACGCCCAGTACGACCAAACCCTTCCTCGCATAGTCGCGCTGAAGCTTGGCAATCGCCGCCATGGACGCGATGCATGGCGCGCACCAGGAAGCCCAGAGGTCGATCAGGACGACCTTTCCTTTGAGCATGGCCGAGGTCACGGCCTTCCCGTCGAGCCGATCGACCGAGTAAGCCGGAGCAAGTCCGCCAATTCTGGTCGGCAACGCGGCAGCGGGAGCCGCTAGCCCTGGTGCAAAGGCGAGCAGAGTGCAGAAGCAGCGGACGAGAAGCTTCGAGGCTCCGGTCAATGCGGCCTTTCCAGTCATTGCAGTCTCCTTCCTCTCTTTCGCGGCAAAGCTCGCCCGTCCGCCCAATCCGGGCGTTCAGAAACTTGGCAATTCAGGTCAGTTCAGAAGCCGATTAGCCGGTCATCACGGATCGTCGCGGCTCGCGCGTATCTCTTCCGGCGTGAGGCCGAGGGTCTTCGCCTGGACCAATTGGTCGACGTCGAGATGGGTGAAGCCGGCGCGGCGAAAACGCTCGACGTCGCTCGGCATCACCCCCACGGCCTTCATCTCGGTAAGCTGCTCGAGCGAGAGGCGAGGATATCCGACTGCCGCCATCGCGCGGATGTAATCTGACCGAACCCCGACCGCGTAAGCGCCGGTGATCTCGTCGGCGCTCACGTTGCGATAACCTTGGCGCGCAAGCTCCTGGATGAAATCGGGAGTCACTCCAACGGCCCTGAGCTGCACCAGGTCTTCGCTGGTCAGGCGCAGCTGCGGGAGCGCCGATTTCATGGCTGCGATGTAATCCGGCGTGACGCCCACGGCCTTCATCTCGATTGCACGGTCGATCGCGCGCTTCTGCGAGACGTTGGGCGGAACCGGCGGCATCGGCGGGACGGGGGAACCCGCAACGACTGCGGTGAGCCCCGGAATTGCGCGCGCATCCGCGTAGGTCAGGACCGAGCCGCTCGGGCTGGTCAGCACCGTGCGCCTGCGGCCGCTCGCATCAGGAGCATCGACGACGATCTTGGCGCCGGACGAATCGACCATGACCATCCTGCCGTTCGGCTCGCGAGTCGTGGTTGCGCCGTTCGCAGCGGTCGCGACGGTCACTCCGTTCTTGCTGACGACGGTCGAGCCGTCAGGCGCGGTCGCAGCGAAGTCGGCCATGGCATTCCTCGCAGCCACCGGCGCGATCGCTGCAGCGGCAGTCGCGACGGACGTCGAGACCCCGCTGGCGATGATGTGCGGCAGGTCGGTCGGGATCTCGGCCATTCCGGCAGGCCGTCCGTAATAGCGCATCGCGGTGCCCGCCTTCGCCGACGGCTTGGTCAGCGTCGGACCGCCCGGCGTCAGCGTCAGCGCGGCGAGCGGCGCTGCGACGAGTACTGCGCCAGCGAACACGCCGACCGCGAAGCCGCGAGCAACTGGCCCGCGAACAGATTCGCCGTCGAGCACGCGGGCGACACGCCGAGCGAGCGAGCTCTTCGACGGGGCGACACCGTGGGCGCCGAGCAGGAGGCGGGGGCACTCGTGCCGCGCGACTCCGACGAGCAGCTGCGCATAATCGGTGTCCGCGATATCAGCCGCGAGCACTGCGTCATCGGCGGTTTCCTCGCGCAGCTGATGCGCCTCGCGTGCGAGCACCCACACCAGGGGATTGAACCAGAACAGCGCTGTCGCGACGCGTGCGAGGAGCAGCTTCGCCCAGTCCATCCGCGCGACGTGCGCAAGCTCGTGGGCGAGGATCGCTTCGGCTTCGCTCGACGCTTCGACGGCGCGGCTGTTGAGCAGGATCACCGGCCGCACCAGTCCCCAGCTCACGGGCGACGCGAGCGCATTGCTGGTGAGAAGGGCGGTGCCGTGCTTGAACCCCATCCGCTTCTGTGCACGGGCGAGCGCCGTCAGCCAATGGCCGTCGACCAGCACTTCGGCACGAGCGCGGAGCGCGAGGAGGCGGCCGAGCGCGAGGAAGGTGATGAAAAGGAGGATCGCGGCCGGAACTGCATAGATCGCGGATGCCGCAGCGGCGGCGGTGATCTTCGGCATGCGGCTGACCGTCGGAGCGACGGCCACCGTCGGAGTCCCCGCAACCGGAAGCGCCTTCGCAGGTACCGGCGCGATTGTGGCCGTGGCCGATGCAGCGACACCAGGCTGCACGACCGCGGGTGCCGGGGCAAAGAGGGCGGGGGCGGCCACGTGCCAGCGCGGAAGCGCAAGCGGCGCAAAGGCCATGATCACGAGCGCAAGCAAACCGATATGCGCGACCCACGACCGCTCGGCTGCCGAGCGATGCTTCAGAAGCGCCAGAAGACCGAGCGTCAGCCCGGCGATCAGCAGCGACTTGAGCGCGATGGCGATCAACACCGACATCAGTGCGTTCCTTTGGCCTGGCGGGCGCGGGCGATCATCTGCTCGATCTGGTCGATCTCGTCTTCCTTCAATTTCTCGGACATTCCGAGGAGCGCGCTCGCGGCGCTTGCCGGCGAACCGTTGAAGAAGACACGGACGATCTCGCTCAGCGCGGATTTCTTGGCGACCGAATCGGAAAGGGCAGGGCTGTAGAGGAACCCGCGCTCCGATTCCTTGCGCTGGACATAGCCCTTGTCCTCTAGCCGCTTGAGCATCGCGCGCACCGCCGACCCGCTCAGCTGGTCGGGCAGGGCATCGCAGATTTCAGAGACGAGAACCGGGCCCCGCTCATAGAGGATATCGACGATCTGGCGTTCGCGGGGCGGAAGCTTGCTGAGCATTTCAAATCCTGTCCTGATGCGGCCGATTCGCCGCGCTACATTTGTAGAGTGCTACATTTGTAGCGTGAATGCAAGAGCAAAATAAGCGTCTTGTTGGCGGATGGGGTGGGATTCGAACCCACGGACGCTTGCACGTCGCCGGTTTTCAAGACCGGTGCCTTAAACCGCTCGGCCACCCATCCCGCTTCTATCGCAGCGGTATCGCGTCCCAAGCCGAGCCGTGCAAGGCGCGCGGTGAACCAAGGTGGCCGCCTCCACGTTTTCCCTTAGCCTCGGATGTCGGGAGGAGCGTCGTTGTCAGCCGTCAGCACTTGGATTTTGGTCGCAGCGTCGGCGGCATCGATCGTGTCTTCGGCAGCGCCCGTAGGCCAGCAACCGGGCGGTTCTGGCGTCGTTCCCTTGACCGCTGCCGCGCAGACGTCCGCCTATAGCTGGGACATGTACAAGGTGCGGCTCGCGGCGCTCGCGCGGGCACAGGGCGTGCGCGAGTCGACCGTCAACGCTTATGTCCCCGGGCTTTCGATCAACGACAATGTGATCCAGCTCGAGCGGACCGAGCCGGTCGCGCAGACTGTCGGCGGGGTGGTCGGCGCGCTTCAGCCCTATCTCAATGCCCACGTCACCCGGTCGCTGATTTCCCGCGGCCAGGCCAATTACCGCGACCATTACGACGGCCTCATGCGCATTTACGCGCGCTATGGAGTCGATCCGTCGGTCCTCATGTCGATCTGGGGAATGGAGACGAGCTACGGCACCGTCACCGGCAATACCGACCTTCTCAATGCGCTCGCCAGCCTCGGCTATTACGGCCGCCGGCGCGAGATGTTCGAGACCGAGTTCGTCGACGCGCTGAAGCTGATCGACCAGGGCGTGCCGCGCTGGCGGCTCAAGGGGAGCTGGGCCGGAGCAACCGGCTATCCGCAATTCATGCCGTCGGTCGTCCTTCGCCTTCGCGCTGACGGCGACGGCGACGGCTATGCCGACATCTGGGCGAACGAGCTCGACGGCCTCGCGTCGATCGCGGCTTATTTGCGCGACACGGGCTGGAAGCCGAGCGTGACCTGGGGAATCCCGGTTCGCACGCCGGCGAGCCTCAACCGCTATTCGATCGTGTCCCGGATCACCGCGCCCCGCTGCCCGCAGGTCTACAAGCGCCTCAGCCGCTGGCTCACGATGCGCGAATGGCGCTCCCTCGGAGTGACGCCGATCGGCCGGTCGCTTCCCGACGATGAGATGGCGAGCCTGATCGAGCCGGATGGCCCCTACGCGACGGCCTATCTGCTGACGACCAACTATCGCGCGATCCTCGATTACAATTGCTCGAATTTCTACGCAATTTCGGTCGGGGTTCTGGCGGACGCGATTGCGCGGCGATAGACAGCAAGAGTCACCAGCCTCAACTCGGGGGAACCAGCCATTTCAATGCCGCGCAATATTCTTCTCGCCGCCGCCGCCACCATCCTCATCACGAGCGCAGCGCCCGCCGCCGCGCCGCAATTCGATACGCCGGCCAAGGTCGCCTATCTCTACGACGTGAATTCGGGGGCGGTGCTCTACGCCAAGAATCCCGACGGCAGATTCCCACCGGCCTCGCTCGCCAAGATGATGACCACCGAGGTTGCCTTCGAGCTGATCGACCGCGGCCAGCTGCCGCTGAACAAGATGTGCACGGTGCGCCCGGAGACGTGGCAGAAATGGCACGGACCGCAGGCCGGATCGACGATGTTCCTCTCGCCGAACGAGCAGGTCAGCGTCGAAAACCTGCTCAAAGGCATCGTCACATTGTCGGGCAACGACGCGTCGGTCGTGCTCGCGGAATGCATTGCCGGGACCGAGCAGGCCTTTACCGACCAAATGAATGCGCTGGCGAAGAAGCTGGGCATGAACAACAGCCATTTCGGAACTGCGAACGGCTGGCCCGACAATGACGTGACTTACGTGACGGCGCGCGATCTCGCGACGCTCGCCCGGGCGACGATCGAACATCATCCGAAGCTCTACAAGGAGTTCTACAGCCTGCCGAACTTCACCTGGGGCAAGACGATGGGCTCGGGCAAGGACATCACGCAGGAGAATCGCAACCCCATCCTCGGTCACGTGCCCGGCGCGGACGGCCTCAAGACGGGGCATACGGACGAGGCGGGCTACGGCTTCACGGGCTCGGCACTCCAGAACGGGCGGCGGCTGATCGAAGTGCTCGCAGGCATGGCCAGCTGGAACCAGCGGGTGCAGGAATCGACGCGGCTGATCGAATGGGGCTTCAATGCCTGGCAAGACAAGCCTTTGTTCAAGGCTGGCGCCAAGGTCGGAACCGCGAGCGTGCAGATGGGGAGCAGCAGCGAGGTTCCGCTAATTGCCGCGAACGATCTCGCGGTTACCGTTCCTGCCGGGCTCTCGCTCACAAACAAGCCGATGACGATGAAGATCCGCTACCAGGGTCCACTGATGGCGCCGATCGCCAAGGGCCAGGAGGTCGCGCAGCTGGTGGTCACCACTGGCGACACGGCGCCGCAGGTCGTACCGCTGGTGGCCGGCAACGACGTCGGCCGCGCGGGCTTCTTTGGCCGCATCTGGCTCGGCCTCAAGCAGCTCCTCTAGTGGCGTGAGCCGCGGTCGGTTCATCACGCTCGAAGGCGGGGAGGGAGTTGGCAAGTCCACGCAGACCAAAGCGCTCGCCGAAGCGCTCGGTCAGCGAGGCCTCGACGTGATGGTCACCCGCGAGCCCGGTGGAAGCGACGGCGCGGAGAAGATCCGCGGGCTGCTTCTCGCCGGCGCGGAAGACCGCTGGGAAGCGCGCGCCGAAGCGCTCCTGTTCGCTGCGGCCCGCGCAGACCATGTCGACAAGACCGTGCGTCCGGCGCTCGAGAGCGGCCGCTGGGTCCTCTGCGACCGATTCATCGACAGCTCGCTCGCCTACCAGGGCGGAGCGGGAGGCCTTGGCATCGAAACCGTGCGGGCCATCAACGTGGCTGCGGTTGGCGACGCGTTGCCCGACCGGACACTCGTCCTGACGGTCGACGAAGCCGGCGAGCGCGCGCGGGCGAGGGACAGCGGCCAAAGCGACCGCATTGGCGGTCGCCCGAAGGATTATCATCGCAGGGTCGAAGCCGCGTTCCGGATCATCGCCGCGGAGGAGCCGGAGCGCGTGCGGCTGATCGACGCATCCGGCTCGCCCGAGGAAGTGACGCAGCGCCTCCTTGACGCCATCCAGGACTTGCTCCCGTGATCCTCGGACAGGACAGGGCCGTCAGGCAATTCTCCGAAGCCTGCGCGAGCCGCAAGCTGCACCACGCCTGGCTACTGGCCGGTCCCAAGGGCGTCGGCAAGGCGAGCTTCGCGCGCGCCGCGGCTCGGCGGGTGCTCGCGGATGCCGCGGGGCCGCCGCTGGGCCTCCCCGGCATCGACGCGCCGGAGGACCACCCGATCGTCAAGCTGGTCGACGCCGGCAGCCACCCCGACATGCGATGGCTAAAGCGCGCGGAGAACGACAGGGGCAATCTCAATCGCAACATCAAGGTCGAGCAGGTCCGCGAGCTCGGCGAGTTCATGTCTCTGAGCGCAGCCTTGTCGCCCTGGCGAATTGCGGTGCTCGACACCGTCGACGATCTCGAGGCGTCCGGCGCGAACGCGCTCTTGAAAATGCTCGAGGAACCGCCGTCGAACACGCTCTTCTTCCTCGTCAGCAATGCGCCGGGGCGGCTTCTGCCGACGATCCGCTCGCGCTGCCGAATGCTGCACTTCGATGCCCTCGATGATGACGCCATGACGTCGATTCTCGAAGAGCAATTGCCGGGGCTAAGCGCCGCCGAACGCAAGCGGATCGTCGACATATCGTTCGGCTCCGCAAGCCGCGCGCTCGCCTTTGCCGGACTCGGTCTCGCCAAGCTCGAGGAGGCAGCCGTTGCGATCCTCCGCCAGGGCGATCCCACCAATGCGCGTCGCTCCGAGCTTGCGAGCGAGCTCGGCAAGAAGGCTTCGGCCGAGCGCTACGCCGCCTTCCTGGAGCTCGCGCCGTCGCTCATCGCGCGCGAAGCACGCGGCCTCTCCGGCGCGTCGCTCGGACGTGCTCTGGACGCTTATGCGAAAGCGCGCGAGCTTGCGGCCGTCGCGCCGCGCGTGTCGCTCGATCCGGCCGCGACCGTGTTCCAGATGGGCGGAATCCTCGCCGCGGTGCCGCAGCAGCCTTCCTTGAAGCGCTAAGGGCCGGCGGCTAGGGCAGGCGCAAGCATGGCCGAGCCCTTCTACATCACGACCGCGATCAGCTATCCGAACGGGCCCCCGCACATCGGCCATGCCTATGAAGCGATCGCCGCCGACGCGATCGCGCGCTTCCAGCGCAGCCGAGGCCGCGACGTGCGGTTCCAGACCGGGACCGACGAGCACGGCCTGAAGATGGCCCAGGCGGCCCGCGACGAAGGCATCGAGCCGCACGCATTGGCCGACAAAATGTCACGGCTTTTCCAAGATATGTGCGATGCTCTTAACATTTCATACGACCGCTTCATTCGCACATCGCAGCCGGATCATTATCGCGCCAGCCAGGCAATCTGGACTGCGATGGAGGAGAGGGGCGACCTCTATCTCGGCCGCTACGAAGGCTGGTACTCGGTCCGCGACGAAGCTTATTACGAGGCCGACGAACTGGCCGAAGGCGAGGGCGGCGAGAAACTGTCGCCGCAAGGCACGCCGGTCGAGTGGACGGTCGAGGAAAGCTGGTTCTTCCGCCTGTCCAAGTACCAGCAGCCCTTGCTCGACCATTATGCGGCGCATCCGGAGTTCATCCAGCCGGACAGCCGGCGCAACGAGGTCGTCCGTTTCGTCGAGAGCGGGCTCAAGGATCTCAGTATTTCGCGCACCAGCTTCGACTGGGGCGTGCCGGTGCCGGCCAGCGACAATCATGTGATGTACGTCTGGCTCGACGCGCTGACCAACTACATCACGGGCCTCGGCTATCCCGACGATACCGAGCTGTGGCGCCGCTACTGGCCGGCCGACGTGCACCTGATCGGCAAGGACGTGGTCCGTTTCCACGCCGTCTATTGGCCGGCCTTCCTGATGAGCGCTGGGATTGCACTTCCGAAGCAGGTCTATGGCCACGGCTTCCTCCTCAGCCGGGGCGAGAAGATGTCGAAGAGCGTCGGCAATGTCGTCGACCCAATGGTGCTCGCCGACCGGTTCGGGGTCGACGCGCTGCGCTATTTCCTGCTGCGCGAGGTCACCTTTGGCCAGGACGGGAGCTACAGCGCCGAAGCGATCGTGGCGCGAGCCAATGCCGAGCTCGCGAACAGCTTTGGCAACCTTGCGCAGCGCGTGCTCACGCAAATCGTACGGAATTGCGGGGGCGGCCTACCCGAAATCCACGGCCACAACGAAGCCGACAACGCGCTCTTTGACGTCGTTTGCGGAGCCGCCAGCAAGACAATGCCGGCGGCCTATGCCGAGCTCGCGCTGTCGAAAGCCTGCGAGGCGTGGATACAGGCAGTGTTCGCTTGCAACGCCTATATCGACGAACAGGCGCCCTGGGCGCTCCGCAAAACCGATCCCGAACGCATGGAAACGGTGCTCGCGACGCTCTACATCTGTATCGCCGTTCTCGCAGTCGCGATCCGCCCCGTGATTCCCGCGAGCGCCGACCGGCTTCTCGATGTGATGGGAGTCGATCAAGGCCTGCGAAGCTTCGACGGCATCATGAGCCATTGGTATTCGCCGCTTGCCGAGAGCGATTTCCGGCTCGCGCAGCCCACGCCGCTGTTCCCGCGCCTCGAGCTGGAAGAGGAAGCGGCGTGAGGCTGATCGACAGCCACTGCCACCTCAATTACGAGGGCCTCGTCGAACGCCAGGCGGAAGTGCTTGATAACGCTCGGCAACGCGGCGTTTCCGGATTCCTCAACATTTCGACCCGCAAGCGTGAATGGGGCGACATCATCGCGGTCGCCGAGCGCGAGCCGGACGTCTGGGCCAGCGTCGGGGTCCACCCGCACGAGGCCGATGCACATCCGGACCTCGGCGCTGCGGCGCTCGCCCAAGCTGCGGACCATGCGCGCGTGATCGCGATCGGGGAGTGCGGGCTGGATTATTATTACGACAAGTCCGACCGCGGCGCTCAGCGCGAGCGCTTCGAGGCGCATATTGACGCCGCGCGCCAGACCGGGCTGCCGCTGGTCGTCCACACCCGCGACGCGGAAGAGGACACGGCCGAGATTCTCGAAGCGGCGGTGAAGGAGGGAGACGTGACCGGCGTGCTCCACTGCTTCACCGGTTCCGCCGAGCTGGCGCGCAAAGGGCTCGACCTCGGCTTCTACGTCTCGCTCTCCGGCATCGTCACCTTCAAGAACGCGCAGGACCTCCAGGAAACCGCCAGATGGCTGCCCGGGGACCAGATGTTGGTCGAAACCGATTCGCCCTTCCTTGCCCCGGTGCCCCATCGCGGCCAGAAGTGCGAGCCGGCGTTCGTCGCCGACACCGCGGCCTTCGTGGCTCAGCTGCGGGGAGAGGACGCTGAAGCGCTGGCTGCGGCAACCACGGCGAACTTCTTCAGATTGTTCAAGAAAGCGGCGTGAAGGTTCGCATCCTCGGCTGCGGCACGTCCACCGGCGTGCCGAAGATCGGTAACGACTGGGGCCAGTGCGACCCGGACGAGCCGCGCAATACTCGCCTGAGGACTTCGATCATGGTCGAGAGCGGCGGCGGGCACATGCTCGTCGACTGCGGCCCGGACCTCCGCCAGCAGCTTCTTGCCGCTCGTGTGAAGAAGCTCGCAGGCCTCATCGTCACCCATGCCCATGGCGATCATTGCCACGGGATCGACGAGCTCAGACCCGTCGCACAGGCGATCGACGGCCCGGTGCCGCTCCACGCCCGGGCCGACGTCCTTCAGGAGCTGAAGCAGCGGTTCGGCTACGCGTTCGAACGATCGGATTTCTACCGTCCGATCGTCGAGGCGCGCGAACTGGAGGACGAGTTCCGCTTCGGCGAAACGCGCATCCGCTTCGTCGATCAGCCGCATGGCGGGCCCACATCCTTGGGAATGCGCTTCGAAGAGGGCGATTTCTCCGTCGCTTACGCCGTAGATTTCAGTGACTTAACTGACGAAATGATGGCACTTTATGAAGGCGCCGACGTGTGGATCGCCGACTGCCTGACGAGGCAGCCGCATCCGACACATGCGCATCTCGACGGTGTGCTCGGCTGGGCGCGGGACTTACGCGTTGGCCAGCTCTATCTCGTTCACATGGGGAACGGCCTCGATTATCGAACGCTGGTCGCCGAGCTGCCCGATTGGGCCACGCCGGCTTATGACGGGCTAGAGATCGCTTCATGATGACCAACGACCTGATGCTCGGCGGCGTCTACATCCTGATGGCGATCATGCTCGTCCTCGGCGCGCTGATGGCGCGGCGCGAGCCGCTCGCGAAGCTCGTGACGATGGCGCTGGCCTGGATCGTGATCTTCGCCGCCGGCTTCGTCCTGTTCACGTTCCGCGACGATTTCGGCTATCTCGCGCAACGTCTGAAGGCCGAAGCGATTGGCACTCCGGTCAGCGAGGGGCGCGAAACCCGAATCCCGATGGCGATCGACGGCCATTTCTGGGTCAATGCCAAGCTCAACGGCCGCAACGTCAAGTTCCTGGTCGACAGCGGCGCGACGATGACGACGATCGACCGTCAGACCGCCAACGAGGCGGGCGTGCAGGTTTCCCCGCGGGCGGACGAATATGTCCGCACCGGCAATGGCATCATCCGCGTATCGACCGGCCGTGCGGCCGAAATCAGCGTGGGTGGCATCGTCAGGCACGACGTCGGGCTTCAGATCGCCGAAAACGACGATCTCAACGTGCTTGGGATGAATTATCTGTCGTCCTTGAGCCGGTGGGGCGTCGAGGGCCGGTGGCTGATCCTCGCCTCCTGATCTCTATGGTACTTTACATAATGCATATTATCATACTTTCTGATATCAGCAGCCGACGGGCCCCTCATGCCCCCTGAGCAGCCGCTCGCCCGGCTGGTTGCGATCATGCGCCGGCTTCGCGACCCGCAGCACGGCTGCGAATGGGATCGCGAGCAGACGTTCGCGTCCATCGCCCCCTACACGATCGAGGAAGCCTATGAGGTCGCCGATGCGATTGCGCGCAACGACATGGACGCGCTCGCGGACGAGCTCGGCGATCTCCAGCTCCAGGTCGTCTTCCACGCGCAGATGGCCGAGGAAGCCGGCGCGTTCACCCTCGAAGACGTGATCGGCCGGATCTGCGACAAGCTCGAGCGGCGCCACCCGCACATCTTCGGCGATGCCACGCACAGCCCCGGGTGGGAGGAATTGAAAGCGGCGGAACGTAAAAAATCCACCGACGACAGTGCCTTGGCCGGCGTCGCGCTCGCGCTTCCGGCGCTCGAACGCGCGGCCAAGCTGCAGCGGCGCGCAGCCCGCGTCGGGTTCGACTGGCCGGACAAGTCAGGGCCGCGGGCGAAGATCGACGAGGAGCTGGCCGAACTCGACGCCGAGAACGAGCATCAGCGCATGCTCGAGGAGCTCGGCGACCTGCTTTTCGCCGTCGTGAACCTCTCACGCCATCTTAATATCGAACCGGAAGCCGCGCTTCGCGAAGCCAATCGCAAGTTCGAGCAGCGCTTCCGCGCGATCGAGAAAGCGCCCAAGTTCGCCGATATGAGCCTCGAGGAGAAAGAAGAGCTTTGGGTCGCAGCGAAGAAGGTTCAAGCCGCCTCCATCGCTTGAAACCGTGCCCAATTGTCGGGTGAGAGCCGCACCGACAGCTCGATCTGGTCCTCGTCGATGCGCTGTTCGAGCACCTCGCCGCGCGAGTGAAGCCAGGCGATCTTTCCGCCGGCGCTGGCCGGAAGCCGGATGTGGTGGATCTGTTCCCCGCTCCTCAGGCACTCGGCCATGCGCTGGCGCAGGGCTTCCAGGCCCTCGCCGGTGACGGCCGAGATCGGCACCACATCGTCGCGCCGCTGCGCTTCTTCGGTCACGCGCTCCCGCTCTTCGGCCGACAGGAGGTCCATCTTGTTCCAGGCCTCGATCCGCGGCGGCGCCCCCTCGTCCGCCAAGCCGAGCGCGGCAAGCACGTCCTGGACATCCTCCCGCTGCGCTTCCCGGTCGGGATGCGCGACGTTGCGGACGTGGATCAGCAGGTCGGCCTCGCGCACTTCCTCGAGCGTCGCCCGGAATGCGGCGATCAACTCGGTCGGCAAATCGGAGACGAAACCGACCGTGTCGGAGAGGATCACCTTGTCGAACCCGGGCAGCTTGATGTCGCGCATGGTCGGGTCCAGCGTCGCGAACAGCAAATTCTCCGCGAATACAGCTTCGCCCGTCAATCGATTGAAAAGCGTGGATTTCCCTGCGTTCGTGTAGCCGACCAACGCCGCCACCGGCCACGGCGCGCGTTGCCGCCGGTCACGGTGCAGGCCGCGCGTGCGCTTCACCTGCTCGAGCTCGCCGCGGATCTTGGCCATGCGGTCGCGGATCATCCGGCGGTCGGCCTCGATCTGCGTTTCGCCCGGACCGCCGAGGAACCCGAAGCCGCCGCGCTGCCGCTCGAGGTGAGTCCAGCTCCGCACCAGCCGTCCCGCCTGATAATCAAGGTGCGCGAGCTCGACCTGCAGCCGCCCCTCGGCGGTCGCCGCCCGCTCCCCGAAAATCTCGAGAATCAGTCCGGTGCGGTCGATCACCTTGGTGCCGACCTCGTCTTCCAGATTCTTTTGCTGGATCGGCGTCAGCGCCGAATCGACGATCAGCAGGCCGGCGCCCTTCTCCTTCGCCAGCCCGGCGATTTCCTCGACTTGTCCCTTGCCGAGCAAGGTCGCGGGCCTGACGGTGCGGACCCGCAGCGGCCGCGCAGCAACAACCTCGATGCCGATCGCCTCGGCCAGTCCTTCCGCCTCCTCCACCCGCGCCTCGGCGGAGCGGCGCCCGCCCTCACGCGGAAGCTCCGGCACGGCGACGAGTGCGCGTTCGCCGCGGACGACCTCGATCGCGCCATTGCCGTCGAACGCGTTCAGGAGCCCGCCCCCTGTTCTTCATCTCCCTGACCGACCTCGAGATTGAGTGGGTGCGGCGCCTGCAGCGTCGAAATCGCATGCTTGTAGACGAGCTGCACCTGCCCGCCGCGTTCGAGCAGCAGGCTGAACTGGTCGAAACCAGTGACTGCGCCCTGCAGCATCACACCGTTGACCAGGAACAGGGTCATGCGTTCGTTCTCACGCGCCGCTGCGGCAAGGAACAGGTCCTGAAGCTGCGTCCTGGCGCCTTCGTTCGTGGTCGGCACGAGGTCCGGCGGCGTTTCCGCGGGCATGATCGTCGAAATCGCATGCTTGTAGACGAGCTGCGACGCGCCCTCGCGCCTCAGGAGCAGCGAGAAAGCGTCGAACCAGGTGATCACTCCCTGCAGCTTGACGCCTTTTACGAGGAAGATGGTGACGGGGAGCTTCGCGCGCCTGACGCTGTTCAGGAAATGGTCCTGAAGACTGACCGACCGAGCAGCCATAGACGGTTCGACCTACTCCTCGCCCTCCCTCTTCTCGCCGATGCCCAGGGCCTTAAGCTTCCGGTGCAGGGCCGAACGCTCCATGCCGATGAACGATGCGGTGCGCGAGATGTTGCCCGAAAAGCGCCGGATCTGGATCTTCAGATATTCGCGCTCGAACGATTCGCGCGCTTCGCGAAGCGGGCTGCCCATGATCGCCATCGCCGTCCCGGGCCCGCCCATCACATTGTGGCTGTCGAGGATTTCGGCCGGCAGCAGGTCGACCTCGATGCACGAGACGCGGTCGCCGGGCGCGAGGATCAACGTGCGCTCGATGATGTTCCTCAGCTGCCGGACGTTGCCCGGCCAATCATGCGCCTGCAGCGCGGCCATCGCTTCCTCCGAGATGCGCGGCGGCGACATGCGGCGCTCGGCCGCGAAGCGTGCGAGGAAGTGGCTGACCAGCTCGGGAATGTCCTCGCGGCGCTCGCGCAGCGGTGGCAGCTTCACCGGAACGACGTTGAGGCGGTAGAAGAGGTCTTCGCGGAAGCGCCCTTCGCTGATCTCCTCCTGAAGGTTGCGCGACGTCGCCGAGAGCACCCGCACATCCACCTTCACCGGCCGCTGTCCGCCGACGCGGTGATAGCTCTGGTCGGTGAGCACCCTTAGGATCTTCGCCTGGGTCGTGGGCGGCATGTCGGCGATCTCGTCGAGGAACAAGGTGCCCCCATGGGCATGTTCGAGCAG
>Ga0070680_100000214_pt1 | contig 38156 bp, 38 predicted proteins | sample KBSC73BmetaG_FD_64672 | JGI IMG/M metagenome (GOLD analysis project Ga0070680, IMG submission 64672) | Corn rhizosphere microbial communities from Kellogg Biological Station, Michigan, USA - KBS C7-3B metaG | ecosystem: Host-associated > Plants > Roots > Rhizosphere | place: USA: Michigan...
CGAAGCCCCGCCCTGCCGCCGTCGCGCCAGACCACCCGCGCGAGGATCACCGAAGCGCCTCGCCGAAGCTCGACCTCCATCCCGCGGACGATCGGCCTGCCAGTGTGGATCATCAACCCCCGCGATGACACGTTGAGGATGCAGGCGTCGCTCCACGACGAGCCATGGCGGAGCCTCGCCGGCACGACGACGCGCCGCCGAAGCTCGCGCGGCCTATGGACTCGTGACAGCTTGCGCGTCGCCATGCACGAGGCGCTAGGCGCGCGGCGGTATGCGAGCCCTAAACACTTGTTCCATAACGGAGTTTGTTTCGGGCACGAGCTGCCGGTGGCGACATCGGCCGGATCGCGCTAGCGGCGGCCCATGCACATTTCACCCACTGCCGCCGCCGATGCCGCCGCGGCCGCCTTTCCCGCCTGGTCTGCGCTCGGCCCGAACGCGCGCCGGTCGATGCTGAACCGCGTCGCCGCCGAACTAGAAGACCGCGCCGACCTGTTCGTACAGGTCATGGCCGAAGAGTTGCGCGCCTCCGAACCTTGGGCGCGCTTCAACGTGATGCTCGGCGTCGGGATGATCCGCGAAGCCGCAGCGCTGACGACTCAAATCACTGGTGAAGTGATTCCGTCCGACAAGCCCGGCATGTTGTCGCTCGCGCTCCGCGAGCCCGTCGGCGTCATCCTCGGCGTCGCCCCCTGGAACGCCCCGATTATCCTCGGTTGCCGGGCAATCGCGGCGCCTCTCGCCTGCGGAAATACGGTTGTTCTGAAGGCGTCCGAGCGCTGTCCGCGCACGCACGCGTTGATCGTCGAAGCGTTCGACGCCGCCGGCTTTCCCGCCGGCGTGGTCAATCTGGTGACCAATGATCCGAATGACGCTGCCGAAGTCGTCGGCGCGCTGATTGACCATCCGGCCGTGCGTCGGATCAACTTCACCGGTTCGACCCGCGTCGGCCGGATCGTCGCGCGCCGCGCCGCCGAGCATCTGAAGCCGGTGCTCCTCGAGCTCGGCGGAAAGGCGCCGCTGATCGTGCTCGAGGACGCCGACCTCGACGAAGCGGTCAAAGCCACGGCCTTCGGCGCATTCATGAACGCTGGTCAGATCTGCATGTCGACTGAGCGAATCATCGTCGTCGAACCGATTGCGGAAGAATTCACGCGGCGGCTGGCGGAAAAAGCTGCGGCGATACCCGCCGCCGCCGTCGGGGAACAGGTCGACGAAGCGGCCGCGGCGAGCGCCCGCGCGCTGATCGACGATGCGATGGTCCAGGGCGCACGCGCCATTTCTTCCGGAGCGGCGACAGTGCTCGACGGAATCACGCCGGCCATGCGCCTCTATCGGGAGGAAAGCTTCGCGCCGGTCGTAGGGATCATCCGGGTTGCGGACGAGGAAGAGGCGATCCGGCTCGCCAACGACAGCGACTATGGCCTTGCCGCCGCTGTCTTCACCGGCGATCCTGCGCGCGGGCTTCGCGTTGCTCGGCGCGTCCGTTCCGGAATCTGCCACGTCAACGGCCCGACGGTCCACGACGAGGCGCAGATGCCGTTCGGCGGTGTCGGCTTTTCGGGCTATGGACGCTTCGGGGGTAAGGCCGGAATCGAGGCGTTCACCGAGCTGCGCTGGATCACCATCGCCGGTGAGCCGGGTCATTATCCGATTTAGCGCCCGCGAGGGTCAGCCCGTCTTCAGCGGCGCGAAGGACTTCACCAGCCGGTCAATCTCGACAATCTGCTCGAGATAGGCCGGAAGCGCCTTGAGTGGCAGCGCGGACGGCCCGTCGCACAGCGCCTTGTCGGGATCGGGATGAACCTCGACGAACAGGCCCGCGATGCCGAGCGCCATCGCCGATCGGGCGAGCGCCGCAGCCTGGTCGCGCCTTCCGCCTGCGCTCTGGCCGAGCCCCCCGGGGCGTTGCAGCGCGTGGGTGCCGTCGAACACGACCGGCGCCATCGGCTTCATCAGGTCCATTCCGAGCATGTCGACGACCAGGTTGTTGTAACCGAAGCTGCTGCCCCGTTCGCACAGGATGACCCGGTAGTTCCCCGCTTCGCGGCATTTCTCGACGACGTGCTGCATTTCCTGCGGGGCGAGGAACTGCGGCTTCTTCACGTTGATGGCCGCGCCGGTCTTCGCGATTGCGACGACGAGATCGGTCTGGCGCGCAAGGAACGCCGGAAGCTGCAGGATATCCGCGACTTCAGCGGCGGCCGCGGCCTGGAACGGCTCATGGACGTCGGTGAGCACGGGAACGCCAAATCGCCGCTTGACGTCGGCAAGGATCGCCAGCCCGCGATCCAGGCCCGGCCCCCGAAAGGAGTAGATCGACGACCGGTTCGCCTTGTCGAACGACGCCTTGAACACATAAGGGATGCCGAGCTGCGACGTGACGTCGACGAACGCCGCCGCCACATCCATGACGATTTCCTCGCCTTCGATCACATTCATTCCCCCGATGAGGACGAACGGCCGATCGTTGGCGAAGGTGACGCCGGTTTGGAGGACCACTTCAGCTGGCAGGTTCGTGACTTTCTTGGCTTCGCCCATCGCGCGGCGCTTCAGCAATTGCGCGAATGCGGCGAAAGCGTCCAGTTCAAATTCGGAGGGACGTCCGCGGGGTTCATGCTGGAGCAAGACCCGGCGCCTACCAGCAGCCGTGGCTAACGGGGGTTGTTGCCCTGCATCGCTTCCATTATTAGCTCGCGACGCAGACGCGTGGGGAGGTTTCACTTTTTGTTCAAAGTCTTAGTCGGACTTCCAAAGTCCCGTAAAACCACCCTCACTATCCGCGGACCAGTCAGGGCAGTTGCAGCAGTAGCGCTTCTGTCGAGCCTCGCTGCTTGCCAATCGGTCGGCCCGAGCCGCGGAGCCGTCGTCAAGGCGGCGGCAGGCCAGGCGTCCATCCCCGGCGTGAGGGTCGTGGACGTCAACGGCGCGGTAGCGGGGCAGCTGAGCGAAGCATCGGCCGATGAAAAGCATGTGTTCGCGCACGATTTCAGCGGGGCACAGCCGGTGGGCACAATGGTCGGCATCGGCGATACGGTCGAAGTAACGATCTGGGAGGCGTCGCCGCCCGCGCTATTCGGGACTGCCACGCTGGAGAGCGACACTGGCGCTCCGATCCTGCAGACCAGCCGGCCCAATACATTGCCGGGTTTCCTGGTCGGGCCGTCGGGCACCATCACAGTGCCGTTCGCCGGAGAGATTCCGGCCGCCGGGCATACCGTCCACGAAATCGAACGCGAGATCGTCCGCCGTCTCCAGGGACGCGCCCACCTGCCCCAGGCGATCGTGCGCATCAGCCGTAACGTCGCTGCCACGGTGACCGTCCTTGGCGACGTGAAGCAGTCGGGCCAGGTTCCGCTGACGCCACATGGCGAGCGGGTGCTGGACGCGATCTCCGAAGCCGGAGGCACCGACCAGCCGCTCGACCGAATGACGATCCAGCTCACGCGCGACAGCGTGGTGAGAAGGATGGCGGCCGAGGACATCATCGCCGACCCCAGCAACAACGTGGTGTTGAAGACCGGCGACGTGGTGACCGCGCTTTATCAGCCGAACAGCTTCACCGTTCTCGGCGCCGCCGGAAAGAATGACGAAGTCCGCTTTGAGGGAACGGGCATTACGCTGTCCCAGGCATTGGGACGCATCGGCGGCCTGAAGGCCGACACAGCGGACCCGAAGGGCGTATTCATCTTCCGCTGGCAAAAGCCGGTTGCGGCTCCGGGCGACCCGCGCACCCCGGACAACAGCCAGGGCGTGCCGGTGATCTACAGGATCGATCTCAAGCAGCCGGAGACCTATCTCGCCGCTCAGAAGTTCGAGATGCGCAACGGAGACGTGCTCTACGTCTCGAACTCGCCAGTGTCGGACTTCCAGCGGTTCCTCGGTCTTGTCGCCTCGTCGATCCTGCCCATTTCGGCGGCCGGCACTGTCATTCCGTAGTTACGAGCTCTGGCCAACGACGCGCGCCTGTTACTCGACGTAACCCGGCTCGTCTGGCGTCGGTGGGATGGCCGGCGGCCGACCGGCGTCGATCGCGTTTGCCTTGCTTACCTCGAGCATTTCGCCGGCCTGGCACAGGCCGTGGTTCAGCACCCCCGCTTGCGCCGGATACTGGACCGCCGCTCGTCGAGGGAATTGTTCGACCTGCTGGCAGACCCGCCGAAACGATTCCGAGCCGCGCTTGTCGCACGCACGCTCCGCCGGCTCGGCGGCAGGTCGTGCAGCTCCGGGGAGCGGCTTTACCTCAACATTGGTCACACTGGGCTCCACAGCGAAACCTTCCGGACCTGGGTCCGCAACTCAGGAGCACGGCCGGTCTATTTCGTTCACGACCTCATCCCCATCACACACCCGCATTTCTGCCGCGACGGCGAAGCCGACATCCATCGCGAGAGGATGCGGACCGTCCTTGCAACTGCCGCGGGCGTGATCGGTAACAGCCAGGCGACGTTGGACAGCCTGGCTCAATTCGCGCAGGCGGAAGGCCTCGGCGAGCCGTCGGCGGTCGCGGCGTGGCTCGGATGCACGCCTCTTTCCGCCCCGCGCCCTCAAGTCCCGGAAACGGACCGACCGACCTTCGTCGCTCTCGGAACGATCGAGGGGCGAAAGAACCACCTCCTGCTGCTGGAGATATGGGCGAGGCTCGTCGCGCGATTGGGGGATCAGGCCCCGCGGCTGCTGATCATCGGCCAGCGAGGCTGGCAGGCTGATCGCGCTTTCGAACTGATGGACCGCTTCCAGGGTCGAAATAGCCATGTCGTCGAGCTCAACGATTGCTCCGACGCCGAACTTGCCCGGCATCTCGCGACTGCCCGGGCGGTTCTCTTTCCGACTCATGCCGAGGGTTTCGGGCTCCCCCTGGTCGAAGCCCTGTCGCTGGGCGTTCCGGTGATCGCGAGCGATCTGCCGGTGTTCCGCGAGATCGGACAGGGCGCGCCGACGCTGCTCGACCCGGCTGACGAGGCGGGATGGGAAGCGGCTATCCTCGACTACGCGCGCCCGGAGAGCGCCGCGCGAGCCGAACAGCTGGAACGAACCCGGCGTTTCCGTCCCTTCGGATGGGCAAGCCACTTTCGACTGGTCGAACAGTGGCTGACGACTCTCGATCGAGCTGCAGTCGTTCCATGATCGAGTCCACAAGGATGGTCACTGCCGATTCGCTGGCCAGGCCGCCGCGCACCAGGCAACGGTCGACGAGTACGCGCCGGAACGCCCGGTAGAGGCCCGGCTCGGGCGCGGTGGGATCGTTCCAGAACGTGTCGAGGTGGCGTTGATGCGTCAGGCCCGGCATGTCGTAGATCGCAGTGCCGATCGTGCAAACCGGCGTGTCGGCAGCGAGGGCCAATGTCGCGGACGTGCTGTTGACGCACACCAGCCCGCGAGCCGATTCCACGATATCCTCGAGATCGCCGCCGTCGATGAAGTGTAGCCGGTCTTCGATGCCCAGTTTCTGCGCGCGGCGCGCAACGAACCTCTTCCAGTTGTAGAAACCGGAATCGAGTGGGTGCGCCTTGATCAACAGGTGGACATCCGACGCGGCGTGGGCGGCGAAGCTCTCGATCACGTAGCTCGCTGCGCTTCGCATGTCAGGAAAGGGCGAGTGCGCGCGGATCTGGTAATCGCCGGACAGCTGCAAGGTCAGGACGAAGAAGGGCTCGCCCGCAACCCTCCCGAGCGTTGCTTCGGCCGCCCGCTCCCTGCTGCCCTTGCGGGCGAAGCGCCATAGCCAGCCGAAACCCTCCATCAAGATCGATCCCGAGCGGTGGGAACGGTAATGCGGAAACCGCAAGCGCCCATCCAGCACGTGGTGATAATGCCAGTAAGAATCCCGCGCACGGCGGCGGAAGCTTGCGGTGATCGGTTCATGGACCGAGACTGGAGAAAGCCGCATCGCCTCCTGCCGCAGCCAGTTCTTGTCGCGGCTCAGCGAGGATCGCGCATTCACGCCTTCGAGCTCGAAGGTCATCCAGTCGGGCCTTAGATAGCCCTCCTCGAGGACGTGGGTTCGGACGCCGCGAAGGACGGCCATTCCGTGCGCCGAGACATGGTAGGGTCGGCAGTCGCCGAACAGGACCAAGTCGGTGATCCCGTGCTCGCGAAGGAATTTGTCGAAGAACACCGGCCATTCGCAAAAGCGACCGCGGAAATTGATCGCGCCGTCGGGCCAATCGTAATAATCGCCGCCACTGAGGTTGATCCGGTACACCCGGTTGCCCGCCGCTGCGACGGCTGCGCCGAGCCGCCGAAACAGCGGCCCGGGCGGCCCCTGCAGAAATACGAAGGCGCGCCCCTGCTGCCTGCTCATCGCGACCACCGCAATGCCGCAAGCCCGCGCTTGCAGCGCCCCTGGAGCTTCCGGAATCGGACGACAATCCCGTCATTCCCCGAAGCCTGTCGCGCAGCCAGCCGCCTCACCAGGACCTCTGCCGGACATGGGAGCCCGGTGACCGGATCGAGATAACGCGGATAGAGCAGCAGCACGGCAGCGACGAGCTCGTTGAGCGTGCGCCTGGCGGTGCGGCGTTCCGGAACCGGTCCGAGGTCGTGCGTGAGTCCCCATCCGGCGTAGAAGGGGACTCCGTACGTGGTCACCGGCTTGTGCCGGATCAGCGCCTCGAAGCCTGCGAGAGAGGTGTTCACGTGGACCTCGTCGGCAAGATCGAGAAGCGCGGAAATCGGCGCTTCAGCGACAATCTCGTCGGCAATCGAAAGGCACAAATCTTCCGCAATCGCGCCCCGGCGGTGACCTGCTTCGACGTCGGGGTGCGGCCGGTACATGATGTAAGCGTCGGGCCGTTGCGCACGCACCTTGCGAAGCAGGTCGAAATTGGTCGCAGGCCCGCCCCCGCAGAGAACGGAACGGTCGTCCTCGACCTGGCCGGGCACGAGAACGTGCAGCTTTTGACCGGCGCGCCGGTCGAGCGAAATCCGGCCCGCATCATATTTGCTGACGCCGGAGTCGACGAGGATCTGGCGGAGCTCACGAGCGCGCTCGACGATCTCATCCGAAAACACGTGCTGCTGGAGCAACTGCTCGAGCTCGCTCGGGTGATTGCTATCGAAGTGAGCGCCCAGGCGATCGACGACGATAGACAACGGCGGGACGCACTCGGCGCCAAGCCCTGCAGAGCGGACGAATCCGTCTTCGACCTCTATAAGCCGGGCCGCGCGGCTCTCGAGCCGGGCGATTGTCGCGGGCGCCGCGCGGGATCGCCACAAGGCGACCTCCTCGCCTTCCGCGACACCCATGGCGCCGCCGCGAAACGGAGTCCCTTCCGATCCGCGCCAAAGAAGCGGACCCACCGTCGAGCGCTTCCAGAAGGCAAAGCCTACTGCAGCGCGGATGTCGCGATTGCTGTCGATCAGGTTGCGCCAGAAGCCGCAATATTCGACCGCGCGCCGAAAGGAGATCGGGTCTCCGGAATAAGGATCGAAATAGGCGCAGCCGTCTACTGCATGGCGACTGAATAGAACGCGCAGGGTTGAAGGCGAGCGATCGCCGCTGAGTGCCGAAAACGGTCCCTCTCCGATGCATTGGAGGGGGATTCCGGCAATGGCCGCGATCAACGCAAGTTCGTCGTCAGCGTCGACTATTGCCGCCGATGCGCCGCTCAACAGGTGCCATGGGTCACAGACTCCCCGCACGATTTGCACCCGGCCGCCATCCGCGGAAGGTGGCTCCACGCGGGAGTCGAGCCAAACGACGGTGGGCGCGCCGGCCGGGATGCGCTCGATCCGGCGAAGAAGCTCCGCGGACTCGCCGATGCGCACCACAATATACGGCTCGTTCGGGAGTTGCGGCTGGCTTCCCCAATAGGTCCCCCCGACCTTCGCCAGGCGTACCGTATCGAGGAGGGCATCGGTATCCGCGCGGTTCGCCGCGGCCGCTCGTACGGGCCTGACGAACACCGCCTGCTTCGAGCCGGGAAACGGGGGTATGCGTAGAAAGGGGCCTGAACTGCTGTCAGACCGGTTATCGGCCGTAGGCAGTTCGGTGTCTCGGTCCGTCACGCCGGTGTGCAGCGGATCGGCGCGGGCCGCGCCGCGGTGCGGTTCGCCGGGTGCATTACGCAACAGGCTATCCGTGTGGGGGGGACCCCGAAACGCTAACATCCTGACCCTTTGGTCGTTTCCTAGGCCGAGCTACACCGGCATAGGAAAGGAACGGCTTCGTGTCACCGTAAAATTGAACCGTATATATTGACGGTTTTTGCTGCGCAGTGATCCCAACTGAAACTAGCCGCCCGCTCCAGTCCCTTCCGGCGCGTCTCGGCCCGCCAGCGAGTATCGGTCAAAGCCCTGACAATCGCTTCGGTGAACGCGGTCACGTCATCCGGGTCCACATAACCCGCCGCATCGCCGCAAATCTCCGGCAGGCACGACCTGTTCGCGACGAGGACCGGCACACCGCTCGCCATTGCCTCCAGGGGCGGCAGGCCGAAGCCTTCGTATGTGGAGGGGTAGAGGAAGAGCGCCGCGCCCGCGTACAATGCCAGGAGGAGTCCCTCGGGCACATATCCCACATGCTTGAGCCAGCCCGCGGCGATCCCTTCGCGGATCTCATCGTGAAGACTGTCGTTGAGCCAGCCTTCCGCACCCGCGAGGACCAGCGGCATCTTGGTGCGAAGATTCTCGGGCAGCTCCCGCCAAGCCCGGATGAGTTCCGCAATCTTCTTGCGCGGTTCGAGCGTCGAGACGCACAAAGCGTAGGCGCCAGGGCTCAGCCCGATCGTCGCGAGCTGGGGTTCGATCGCTGCTGCAGTCCGCGGCTGGAATTCGCGCGCCACGCCGAGGTGGACCGCGGTGACGCTCGTCGCGGAAACGCCGAAGTCGGCGATCAATTCGCGCCGGACGGTCTCCGAATCGGTGATCACGTGGTCCGCCTTCTCGAGGGTCGTCGCGAACCGCCGCTCGAATTCCACGAGCCGGTCGGGAGGATGCGTATCGGGATAGCGGAAGACGGAAAGGTCGTGGACGGTAACGATCCCCGTTTCGGCCCCGGCGGGGAGGAAATAATTGGGTCCGTGGACCAGGCTGCTGCGAAGCCGCCGTCGAGTGAGCCGCTGGGCGATCCATCGGGGCACGCGCCTTCTCGGCCGCGGCAGGTTGCCGTCGAGCAGCGAGTCGAGCCGTTCAAGGTACCGGCCATGAGCGAAATACCCCACCTGATCGATACCGGGCTGGAGCGGCACCCTGGTGCACAATTCCCACACGTAGCGCCCAATGCCGCTCAGCTGCGGCCCCAGCGCATCGACAAGCAAGGTGACGTCCACTGCTCAGTCCTCGAGCATCCAGCGGAGCGTCTCTTCGAGTGGAGGCATTTCGAGCGGCCCGATGATGGACTCCAGACGCTCCGGCGAGCCGCGCAGCGTCTTCACTTCGTCGGGCCGGACCAGCGACGGGTTCACTCGGACCTGCAGATCGTAGCCGGAGACGCGCCGGACCAGGTCCAGAATTTCGTCAAGCGACACCGCTCGCCCCGAGCAGATGTTGAAGGTTCCACCGGCCGCGGATGGCGTGGCCAGCAGCCGCACATAAGCATCGACGACCCCACGGACGTCCGAGAAGTCGCGCTCGATCTCGAGGTTGCCGAGCTCGATCGAGGGCTCCCGCCTTCGGACGTGCGCGACGATCTTGGGAATCAGGAACCGCTCGGACTGGCCGCGCCCCGTATAATTGAACGGCCGCACGACCGTCACGGGCATGCGCCGGGCGTACATTGCCGCGAGCAGTTCCGCAGCCGCCTTGGTCAGTCCATAGTCGTTCGCCGGCGCTGGCGGGACCTGTTCGTCGAGCACGCCGGCACGCGCGTTGCCGTAGACGTTGGCGCTGCTCGCGACGAGAACGCTTTCGGGCGGCGTCGAGCCGCTTGCGAGCGCGTGGAGCAGATTACGCGTGCCGAGGATGTTCGCCTGGTACATTTCGGCGACGTCCGAGTGAGCGACATAGGAAATCGCGGCGAGGTGGACCGCGCCCTGCGGCGCAATCCTCGAAACCAGCTCCGACACCGCCTCGCCGTCGCGCAGGTCGAGGTGGTGAAGCTCGGCGACTCCGGCGACTTCCGGTCCAGGGTCGCCGAACAGCGTGCCATGGATCTCGTGCCCTGCAGCCGCGAGCGCCGGCGCGAGATAGCGGCCGGTGAAACCGGTGACCCCGGTGATCAGGAATCTGCTCATCGGCCGGCGAGCCTCCAGCTTCAGAATGAGTAGCCGGCGCGGTTCCGGCGCATGTCCGCCTCGACCATGGTCCGGCACAGCTCTTCGAGGCTCGTCCGCGGTTCCCAGCCGAGCTTCGCCTTCGCCTTCGCCGCGTCGCCGATCAGCAGGTCCACTTCGGCGGGGCGATAGAATCGCGGGTCCACCCGAACCACGGTGTTGCCAGTAGCCCTGTCGACCGCAGTTTCTCCTTCGCCTTCGCCGCGAAATTCGACGTCCGTCGCGGCGGCCTTGAAGGCCATGCGCACGAAGTCCCGAACCGTCTCCGTCCGGTTGGTGGCGAGCACGAACGTGTCGGGCTCATCCGCCTGCAGCATTCGCCACATGCCGTCGACATATTCCTTGGCGAAGCCCCAGTCGCGTTTTGCGTCGAGGTTGCCGAGCGCCACGCAGTCGAGCTTGCCCAGCTTTATTTTGGCGACTGCGTCGGTGATCTTTCGGGTCACGAACTCGAGGCCGCGGAGCGGGCTTTCGTGATTGAACAGGATTCCGCTGCTCCCGTAAATCCCGTAGCTCTCGCGATAATTGACGGTCATCCAATGGGCGTAGAGCTTGGCGACGCCGTAGGGGCTCCGCGGGTAGAAGGGCGTGCTCTCCGTCTGCGGAACGGCCTGCACCTTGCCGAACATTTCCGACGTGCTCGCCTGGTAGAAGCGGATTGCGGGATCGACGATGCGGATGCCCTCGAGAAGCTTCAGCGGTCCGATGCCGGTGATTTCGGCGGTCGTGATCGGTTGATCGAACGACACCCCGACGAAGCTCTGGGCGGCGAGGTTATAGACTTCGCCCGCTTGCGATCGCTCGAGCAGGCGGATCGTCGCGGAAAGATCGGTCAGATCATATTCAACCAGCCGCAACTGCGGATGGTCACGCACCCCGAGCTCCTCCAACCTCCAGAAGTTGACCGAGCTGGTGCGGCGATAGGTCCCGTAGACCGTGTAGTTCTTCGAGAGCAGCAGTTCGGCAAGATAGGCGCCGTCCTGGCCGGTAATTCCGGTAACGATTGCGGTTTTCATGATCGAACACTTCGTGAAGACTTCGAGGTCGGCAAAGAGCCGTTGCCTGTCCCCATATGCAGGCGCAGCGCGCTTCGTCGAGTCCGCTGCGGTCGCAGACTCAGCGGAAAAGGAATGGCATTATCCCTAGGCAAGAATCTGCTACTCTACGAAGACCGGGTGATGGTTTTCGAGTAGCCACTCCGAAAAGGACTCTTGCAACGCTGTCTTCTGGCGCTGGTGATCGGGCGCGATCTTAACGGCACTTAGCTCAAAATCGCCCGGCCGCTCCAATAAGCCGATGTTTGTCAAAGCGTTTCCGAGCACTGCATTCGGATCCTCGAGAACATCCTCATAAAAGACAGTCGCGCACTGGTTAGGGACCGCCGAAAACAGCCTGAGGTACTCGTCGGAAAGGATGACCGCGCTAAGTGCGTCTTCGACATCCTTCATTGAGACGCTAACTTCATTGTCCGCGGCGGATGAATCGTAATTGTGGAACACGCCGGACTGCCGGGCTACTGCCAAGCTCACAGCCTGCCGGATCTTGTCGCGGCGGCGGACGATTATCCATTTCGCGGAATCACCGAAAACGCGCTGTTTCAATTCTGGATTCCTGCGGGTCCAGCGACTGATGACCGAAAGCGCCGCGCACATTACTTTCGACGAGCGGATATTCTGGGGGCTTAGCCACAGCGAGGAAATTCGCGCGTGAACGTCGGCGGCGGTAGAATAGTCATTGAGATTTCGGAGGTGTTCGCTGGCGAGATCCCACAGCTCATAGCCAAAGGAAGCATTGAGCGAGTAGGATATGAGCTCGGCGATGTAGGTGCTTCCGCTGCGCACCTCGGATGCGAGAAAGAAGCATGTTTCCGAAGAGCCGTGGTTTGCACTTTTCCTTTGCATGCGATCCATCGAACCATTGCGGGCAAATGGGGGGCGGCTTGAGAGCAGCAGCACCGGGGCGACCGTCCTAGGGTGCTTGTCGGACGAACTCGATGATCCGCTCCGCGAAACCCTTCGCGGTATAGAATCGCTCGAACCGCTCCTTGCCTCTCTTCCCCATTGATGCGCGGAGCTTGGGCGAACGGACGAGTTGGAGCACGGCCGCGGACAGTTCCGACGGCTTGTCGGGGTCGATCAAAATGCCTGTCCTGCCGTCATCTACGACCTCGGGAATTCCGCCGGCGCTTGTGCCAATACACGGTTTTCCGAAACGCATCGCTTCAAGATAGATCAAGCCGAAACTTTCATATTTGCTCGGGGCGACGAAGATCGAGCAATTGCGATAGAATTCCACCAACTTCTCATCGCCGACATGGCCGTGGAACCGGACGCGCGAGAACCACTCATCTTCCCCGTGCCGATCTTCGAATCTCTTGCGGAACGTCTCGCCATCAGCAGCGGAGATCCTGTCGTCACCAACGATGTCGACGACCATTTCCGGAGCTTCCCGCATGATCTCCGGCAGTGCGTCGAATAAGCAGCCGATGCCTTTTCGCTCCTCCAGCCGACCGACGAACAGCAAGCTGGGCGGCGTACGCTGCGTCGACGCAACTTTCTGGTTCGATTGGGGTACTCCGAAAGGAATGATTTTCGTCTTCCGAGACGGGATCTTTACACCGTAGGCCGAAGATATGTCCTTCACGATCGACTTCGTGCTGCCGATTACCGTCGTGCAATGGTTGATGGCCCACACCTCGCCTTCGAACATCTTGCGGACGTGATGTTCGAAATAATGTCGATTCTGCTGCCATTCCGGCTTCGAGTCCTGCATCAGCTTGTAGCTGGTGACGAGGTACATCGCCGTTCGGTACCGGCCCGAGGCGATCACTGCTGCAAGCTCGAGATCCCAGATGCTTCCAATGACGCACTGCACGCCGCGCCGAGCGTTGACGCGGTCAAGCTCCGAAAGCACGCGGCCCGCAAAGGCGGCTATCGAAGGCGGAAGATCCGGCATGCCCTCGGGAAAGTTGGATTGCACAATGTCGTGGGCCGGAAGCCTGTGGACCCAAACGCCATCCTCAAAGTCGACCGTGTGCGGCCGGCCTTCCTCCGCCTGGGTGATGATGGTCACCTCGTGACCGACAGATGCCAGCTCCTTCGCGAGCGTATGCATGAAAACGGCGACGCCGCCGCACGGCCGAGGCGGGTAGAGTCCGGTGACGAGCGCGACGCGCACCCTCTGCTCCGATGGAAGCCGCGCGAGCGGCTTCCATTTGGGGGTTTCATGGGCTGCAATGAGCTGTCTGCAGGGAAATTCGAACGCGTGCCTTATTCCGAGCGCAGCGCCTTCATCGATCTCCGCCATCAGCCGATCGAAACGTGCTTCGTCGATCAGGCCCTCGGATCGGAACCAGCGCGTGTGCCTCCGCAACTCGTTCTTGTGGTGAGCGACCTTGGCGAGCACGGCGGCGAGCGGCTTTTCGGCCAGTGCATTCTTGACCACGTAATAGGCCGTGCTCTTCATGATCTGCAGCCAGGATTTGGCGATCCCGTTCTCGGCGCGAATATGGCTGGGCGCATATTTGTGATGCACCTCGGCTGAGGGCACCATCGTCACCCGGTAACCAGCGTCGATGAGCCTCGCGAGCACGTCAGTCTCGTCCAGGTAGTAAGCATATTCCTCGTCAAAGCCGCCGACGTCGAGGAGCGCGGCTCGCCTGAACGACGAGTTGACGCCAATCACTCCCGGAAATTTTTCGGCGCCCGGTCGCGAGTCAGGGACTTCCGCGGGATCTTCGATCAAGACTTCCGAAACGGAGTCGCGGTCGCTGACAATATACTTCGTCTGATAATCGACGCCGGTATGATTACGGACCCATCCGCCGACCGCTCCAGCGCGAGGATCGGAGTAGGCAGTGGCGAGTTGATCGAGCCAATCAGGCTCCGGAATACCGTCGTCGTCGATGAAGCAGACGATGTCACCCGAGGCGTTTTGGATGCCGACGTTTCGGGATTTGCTGAGATTTGCCTCCGGGCATTTGCATAGCTTGATCCGCTCACCCCATGCTGTGACCAAGTAATCCCAGGTTCCATCATCGCTTGGGCCATCGACTACGACGACCTCAACGTCCCTGTAACGCAGGAGACGAAGTGCGTTCAGTGTCGTGGGAAGCGAACTCAGCCGATTATAGGTATTGATGATGACTGAGAACTTCATGGGAACGCTTTCACAACGCACAGTCATGACGGGGTCGTGCGGCTCGGGTTGCAAGAACATTTGAATATATTCTCGGTGATTTACTTCTGAACAGCCGAGGCTGCTTTGCGACGTCGTGTGGCCGAAGGCGATTGGATTTTCCGGAGTTGCTGCTCCTGCCGCGCTTGGGCGTTCGCCATTCCACGAACTGCATGCGCGAGGCCATCCACGACCGCCTTCAGGTTCTCGATCTCGCTGGCAAGCGCCTCTGTGTCTTGCGCGAGCTCTCCGATGCGGTCGAAATTGTCGTGTGACGGCACAGACTCCGCCTGCTGCGGAGTGGCCCCCTCGCTGATGTTCGTGCGGCGGCGGCCGACGGTCCGGGAGAGGAACGTGCGCCGGCGATCCGCTCGGAGCGCTCGGTCGAATCCGGCAATGCCCGGATCGTGGGACGCCGCCTCCCTCGAGTGCCGCAGCTGCCATAACAGCTCCATCTTGGAATGACCGCTGCGAAGCCGGTTCAGATAATAAGCTTCGCCGCTTGGGTCCGGCTGGCGACCGAGCAGTGTGACGTAGGCGCAGCGGACGAAATCGACACCGTCCCAAGAGAGCAGTTGTTCAAGCGAATCCGCCCGCAAATATTGGCTTCGCTTAGCGCCAACCTCGAGTGATTGCATGTCTTGGCCTATCTCTCCGACTGAGTTTCCGTGAAGCTGTCCCCGGTTTCCGGTTGCCTCGATCCACCGGCACATCGCTTCCCGTGCTGAACTTGGGCGAGCAACACCCAGCTGCCGGCCAATGCGCTGCCACACGCTGCTTGGCTCGGCCGCCGCCCGCCTGATCAGCGACACTGCACTGTTCAAGTTGGAGTGAAGCGTGGCTACCTCGGTTTGCGCAGCCTCCAACTGCCGGCGGAGGTCGTCTCTGTCACGCTCCATTGCGGCCAATGCGGAGCTACTCTCGGTCGCCGCCCGCTCAAGTTCGACCCCGCGATCACGCACCGCCGCTTCGAGGTCGCGGAGGCTTTCATTCGCGACAGCAAGCCGTTCTTCCGACGTCCTGAGGGAGGCGACTGTCTCGCGGACTCGTTGGTCGAGATGAAGACTGCGCTCTTGGAGACGCGCGCATTCGATCAGGGCGGCCGATGCTTCGGCCTCAGCATTCCGGAGTTGCTCACGAAGGCGGGCCTCGATTTCCTCAGCCTCTTGCCGGATGCGCTCTTCAGTCTCGTGCGCCTCGCGCCGCAGCTGATGTTCGGCTCTACGTGTCTCCCGCGCGAACTCCTGCTCCGAGTTCCTGAGGTCGCTCCGAAGAGCCTCGATTGCAGCACGATGCTCCTGCTCGGCGCGCGCCAGCAGTTTTGCAGCCTCTTCCTGCTCGTATCGCGCGGATTCCCGTTCGGCCTCGGCACGTTGCAGGTCGTTCTCCAGATCCTGCACCCGCGCCCGCTCCTGCGCCGCGGACTGTGACGCCTCATATAGTTCGGCCGCCAATCGGGTAGCGCTGAAGTGCCGGGCAGTGACGGAGAACTGATCGAAGACGTTGGCCGGGCGGTTGAGTCTCTCACGAAGGTGGGGCTGCGATTCGTGGACGAAGTACCGATTGAGTCCGTCGAATAAGACCTCCTCGTAGCCGCGCCCAAGTATCTCATCGACCCAAAGGTGCTGCGTTTGCTCTTCCGAATTGGGTGCCGTGGACTCGATGATCGTGATCCACGGACGCGCGGGGCTGTCCCCCCAGCTTCGCAGGACCTCGAGTTCCATTCCCTCGACGTCGATCTTGAGCCAGTGGATGTCGCCGGCGATAGTTTCGAAGATTCCGCGAAGGGGAACAGTCGCGACCATCATCTCGCGCGGCTCGTAACCCGACCTTTTGTGCCGCTCTGCAATCTCGGCACGACCCGAAGAGAGACCTCCGAGTTCATAGAATGGCGCGGGCCCCGGCAAGTCGGAGACGAGCGCCTCGATCACGACCTCGTCAGGCCTCGCCTCGCGCAACCTTGCGGCGAATTCCGGAACAGGTTCGGCATGAACGCCTCTCCACCCCGCGTCGTAGAATGCGTGGCTTACGGAATCGATGTCGGGATGCTGGGCTCCGATGTCGATGTAGCGGCCGTCGCGAACATCCTTCAACGCGCGCCAAAGGAGCACGTCTTCGAAATTCTGCGCGAAAGAAACGAATGTCATGAGGCTATGCGAAGCGGCGATTCCGCTCCGGTATCCGGTTCGTGTGAAACGCCAATGGTTCGAAGCAACCCCTCGACGCATTGGCTCCAGGTGGGCAGATCGACGGCTGTCGCCGGTCCGACTCTACCGCGCGAGGCGAGTTCGATCAGGCGGGGTGCGAGTGCTGACGGGCGGTCGTCGTTAAAGAATGTGATGTCCGGAATCCGCTGCTCACGAAATTCGGGGAGGTCGCGCGCGAGAACATGGCGCCGGAACATCGCTGCTTCGATGAGCGGAAGCCCGAAGCCCTCGGCATGCGAGGCAATGAATACGCCCGCTGAAGCGGCGTAGAGGCGGGAGAGAGCCTCGTCACTGACCCCCGTTAGCCAGTGGAGGTGCACACCGCGTCGCGGATGCATCAGAAGCTTTCGTTGAAGCGCAGGTGTCTTCCAGCCCGGCCTTCCGACGATCACGAGGTCCGGAGCCTCGTTCGGCCGGTTTTCCCAAAGCCATTCGAACGCCGCCAGGGCGACATCATAGCCCTTCCGCGGCTCAACGGTGCCTACCATCAGGAGCGCGGGTCTGAAGCGAAGCCGCTCGAGCAACTCGGATACGTCCAGGGATACGCCTGTAGACGGCACCGACGCAGCAATGTCTGCGCCCATCTTCATCCGAGCGATAGCGGGCGATTCGGAATGCCGACGGCCGAGGAGGCGGCGGAGATCATGAGCGACCTGGTCGGAAATGCAGATAGCCTGGTCCGTCTCGCTCATCAGCACCTGCAACCATCGCCGAAAGTTCGATACGGTGCTGGCGTTGAACCACTCCGGCCGGATGATCGGCAGCAGATCGTAGACCATCAAGTGAATGCTGACGCCGTCGGATTTCCACGCGCGTAGCTGCCGCCGATAGTGTGGAAGCAGATGGGCGGACAGGTCCAGGCCGAGGAACCGGTCGCCGGCAAGGACCGCCACTGGTTGCGCCTGCCGCTCGCTGCACTCGCCGCGCAGGAAGTCATGCGGCGCACAGCAAAAGCCGTGCCTCTTCGTGGCGAACACGGGCTGGAGCAAAAAGCCTTGGCCGTTTCGCCGACTGAGCTCGGACCAGACGGCCCTGACGACCCTTTGTATGCCGGTGCGCGCGTCGTGCCGCATGATCGTAGAGACGTCGACGAACAAACTGGGTTGCTCGAGGCTTGCGCCCTCCCGTCGTCCGTGACGCCACAACCAAAGCTGCCGCGCCCCCGCCGCTGCTATGTCGCGAACGGGCCTCATGCAGCGACCGCCGTTTGCCGGTTGTACAGGTCAAAGGCCTCGTCGAGGTTGTCGCTATGTTGCAGGTGCCCGGCTTCCAGCACGGCGGCACGGCTGCAATGCTCTCGGATGTAGCCGGCGTTGTGCGATACGATGATCATCGCCCGGTCGGCGCGGTTGACGAATAGCTCGTGGTTGCACTTGGCGTGGAAGCGAGCGTCTCCAACGGCGACGATTTCATCGATGAGGAAGCAGTCGAAGTCGATCACCATCGACAGCGCGAAAGCGAGTCGCGCACGCATCCCCGACGAATATGTTTTTACGGGTTCGCGAAGGTAGAGTCCGAGTTCGGAGAAGTCCTCGACGAAGGCGACCCGCTCGTCGGGATCTACCCCATAAATGCGACAGATGACGCGCAAGTTATCGAGTCCCGTCAGGGATCCCTGAAATGCGCCGCCAAACGCGAGCGGCCAGGAAACGCTCATCCTGCGCTCTACGATTCCGCTCGTCGCAAGCTCGGCGCCGCTGACCAGCCGAATGAGCGTCGATTTTCCGGCCCCATTCCGCCCAAGAATACCGACGCGCTCGCCGGGACGGACGGTCAGGTTCACATCGCGGAGCACGCGCACCGGGCCACTGCGCGTATGGTAATCCTTGTTGACGTTGGTCAACCGAATCATTCGAGTTCCAGCGTCATGCTGACCTTGCGGACCTGTGCCAGTCCGAGCAAGGTCAGGGCGGCGTTCCACACGGCCATGTACGAAAGGCTGTAATGAGCAACGATTTGGGACCCGAAGTAGCCTTGCCGCAGCATCTCCACGCCATGGACCATCGGGAGCAGCAGGACATAATGCTGCGCTTCCACGGGCAAAGCGTCGACGAGGAAGGCTGCGCCAGAGAGCGGGAAGAGCAAATATGCCGCAGGATGCCACAGCTTCTCGACGGCTTCCGAGAACTCGGACAACGCCCCGATGAACAATGCCAAGCCAGTCCCCATCCACGCGAGCATCAACCAGGCGCCGATGACCTCGAGGACATTTTCCGGAAGCGCCAGCCAACCGATGAAATGAAAGAAGATAACAAGCACGACAAAAGCGATTCCGGCTCCCGCGGCTTCCAGGATCAGGCGCGACAGGTAAATGTCGATCGGCCGGACGTTCCGATGGTATAGTAATCCCAGGTTGGGCGGCATCGCCATGACACAGCGCGACGGCATGTTCCGCCACAAAAGCACGCTCGAATAGCCCGTCACGGCGAACGCAACGATCGGCAAGTGGGAGCCATGCACGGCCTTCGTCGCGCTCCACAGCGCGGTAATTCCAAGCGTGAACAACATCGGCTCCACGAAGAGCCACAGGAAACCGATGTTGTGACGGCCGTAGCGAGTCAGAATTTCGCGGAGCAGCAGCGCCCAGATGACGCGCCGCTGGATCCGCCACGCTTCAACCAAACCGTGTGTGGAGACGTCGTCGACGTGAGTGGCCATCAGCCGTGGTGCTCCCGCAGACCGGCCAGCAAGAGGCGCAGGATTCCCCAGGCCATCAGCCCCAGCACCAGCGTAGCAAAGATGCCCCTCAGCCGCCGCGGCTCCGCGGCTTCGTCGGGCCGGCTCGGCTCGGCGATACGCTCGACATAAGCCTGCTTGCGCTGCGCTTCGTCTTCGGCGCTCTGCAGTGAAGTCATCGCCGCCGCGACCCTTTTGTCCGCCAGCTCGCGCTCCAGCTCCAGTTTCTCATACTGGACGGCCGCAGCGGACAGCGACCTGCGGTCGCCGGCAACACGTCCCATCTGCTGGTCGATCTGGTTCTGCAGACCAGAGATTCGCGTGGTCAGGATCGGGACCTGCGGGTTCTCCGGCGCCATTTTCTGCAGCTGTTCGAGCTGCACTCGAGAACTGATCAGTTGGTCCTGCAGCTTCGAGATCATGTCGAGCTGCGCCTTCGCCTGGGCTTCGGGATCTACGACGCCGTGCGTATTGCGGAACGCCGCAAGCGCCACGGCCGCGTTGCGCGCTTCCGATTGAGCATCCTCGACTTCGCGAGCCGCGAACTGCACCATGTCATGCCGTCCGCGGGTGTTAAGGCGGTTGACCAGCCCTTCGGCGAGGGCGAGCAGCTGGCTGTTGAAGCGATAGGCGTCGTCGGGCGAAAAGGCGCGAACGGTGAGCGTCGCAACGGCCGAGCTGGTGTCGTAGGCGACCCCGACCTTGCCCTGGTAGAATTTGTAAAGCTCCTCGAACGATCCGCTGAGGCCCAGCGGATCGAAGCGGTCGAAGATCGAAATGTTCTTGTTGCCGTAGGCGCGCGCAACAGCGCCGTTTGCGTTGAGCGCCTTCAGCGCGTCGCGGGAGCGAACGTAATCCTGGGCCGCGTAAACCTCGTCGTCGGCACTTGAGAATCCGCTCGACTTCAGGAGGACCCCAAGGCCAGTCATCGATTGCTTGTCGGGGCTGCGGATCACGAATTGCGATTCCGAAACGTACACGTCGGAGGCCAAGAAGCCGAAGTATACTATGGCGAGGAAGGTCGGCAGAATGACCGTCAGGAGGAAGAGCTTGTCGGCGCGGACGAACGCCCAGCGCGCCTTGGCCAGTACGGACCTTCGGCCGCTCTCCACGAATGCTTCACGAACTTTCAACATCGTTCCGGAACCACACTCAGAATTGAACCACCACTAGCTGAGGCGTCCCCCGCACCTTCAGTGCGCCCCCGGCCCGATCCGCTCATCTCGCGCCGACGGTCGAATGTCGGCCAGACCGCTCAAGCCGCCATGGACTCCATGGCGGAGAGCAGCTTCTTCACCTCTTGGGATCGGCCTCGCGGCAATATCAACAATCGCTGCCCTGAAGCAACGATGATGAGATCCCGAACACCAAGAGCCGCAACCTGGAGCCCGTCGCTGCGAATGTAACAATCGTTGCAATCGAGCGCCGTGATCGGCCCATGCGAGGCCGATTCCAGGAGCTGCGCCAAAGCGTCCCAGCTGCCGAGATCCGACCAGCCGGGCGACATCGGAACTACCACGACCCGCGATGAATGCTCCATGACCGCATAGTCCACCGACTCGCTTGGGCAGTCCTTCAGCGATTCGGCATCGGCAATGATCGCGCTTCCTTCATGGCGGCCGAGCTCGATCGCTTTTTCGGCCGCGCCGGCAATCTCCGGGGCGTGCATCGCGATCTCTTCGAGGAAGGTTCCGGCGCGGAACAGGAAAATCCCGGCATTCCACAGATGCCTGCCGTCGCCGACCATTTGCTCGGCCACGTCCAGCGAAGGTTTTTCGACGAACTCTGCGACCTGCTTGACCCCCGCAATGTCGTCGAGATCGCTGCCCGTGCGGAGATAACCGAAGCCCGTGTCCGCATGCGCCGGATGAATTCCGAACGTGACCAGATGCCCGGCCCTTGCCGCCGGCTCTCCGATCCGGATTCCTTCCAGAAATGCCGGAACATCGTCGATGATGTGGTCGCTCGGCATGACGAGGAGGAGCGCGTCTTCGCCATCGGTCCGGCGCGCAGTCGCTGCGGCCATCGCGATCGCGGGCGCGGTGTTGCGCGCGAAAGGCTCAAGGATCAGCCGGGCTTCGTTATCGCCCTCGAGCTCGCGCCTGCAGAGATCGACGTGGCGGACGTTGCCGACGATGATCGGGGTGCGGAAACGCTTCCGGTCGAGCACCCGGTCAAGGGTCAATCGAAACAGGCTCTTCGTCCCGGTGATGGACAGAAACTGCTTGGGCATCTCCTCGGTCGAGCAGGGCCACAGCCGGCTTCCGGCTCCGCCGCTCAGGATCACCGGCACGATCGTCGGCGTCGAAACGCCGCTTCTCGAGATTGGACACTCGCCTTCGCCGGTCAGGCCGAGATCAGCGGCCCCGCCAAGCGAATGAAGAGTCCTGTTGTCGAAATCCATTTTCCCCCCTGTGGGCGCACGTGAGTAGAGCCACAGCCCGCAACGAACTTTCGCGGTCTGCGACGCTGATCAAAACTCCCGAGCGTAACCAAAGCCTTAACCCAGCCTCTCAACAGAAGCCCAACTCACTAGCATACGTCAATATCTCCGGACACTGAACGAGATGAAAATCCGGCCTCAAATGCATTAACTTTCGTAAGTGTTGTCGCAGGGTCACGGCTGGCCGTAGCGCCGCGGCGCGGACAAATCGGGTCCAAAACGGAGCGATCTCGGGACAAGCGAAGCCCGTCTCTTGCCCTCGTGTGCGGAGTGAACATGGGTAGTCAGGAGGACCGCGCAGCCCCTCGGCGAGAGGAGGTCGCAGTGCCGTTCGTGTGGAATTTCCGATGTTTCGCTGGGGAACCGGAAGCCAACTTTGATCATTAAAGGACATCGTTATGCTGAAGCAGGGCAGCGGAGGGCACTGTTGCGACTAAACCACAATGCGTCGAAAACCGGAGCATTCGGAACCGACCGCCCGTTCTTTCGTCTCGCCTGAGCCGCTCAGAAACCTTTATGAAGGTTATTGTTCGAGTTAAGTAATGAGTAAGATTGATTGATGAAGCATGGACGTTCGGGCAGTCAGCAAAACCTGTGACGATTGCTGCTCGGCCGAAGCAGGGGACCTCCGGCGTCCGGCGGCAACTGAAGTTAGTTTAGTAACAGAAAGGGGTTAGTAATGAGGCGATTCCATACAAGCGCTGTGACCGCGCTCGTTTTGGTGCTTGGACTAGGCGCAACGGCAGCCAACGCACAGGCGCTTCGCGGAATCCGGGCCGAGGGCGATGTTGGCTTGAGTTCGTTCCATTCGGAAGGAAATCACAAGAGCAAGATCGGCTGGGGCGCCGCGGCCGGGGTTGATTTCGACCTTGGCAATGGATTCGTGGTTGGCGGCGAAGGCACCTTCTGGTGGGCTCCCGCCGAAAACCACACGATCGACGGGCCCGGCCTGGCCGATCACAAGACGTTCCAGGAGTGGGCCGCCGCTCTGCGAGTCGGTTACGAAGTGACGCCCGACACGCTGGTCTACGGCAAGGTCGGCTATGCGTGGAACGAACAGCGCAAGCGGTTCACGCCTTTCAATCCGGTCAACGGCCTGCTCGATTCGAGCCTGCCCGGTGCCTACTACCACCACTTCAGCGCGCACGGGTTGCAGTGGGGCCTCGGTGCCGAGCAGATGATCAGCGGTCCGATCTACGCGAAGCTGGAAGGCCGCTATTCGCGGTACAATGACCATACTCACACGGTCACCGGCCTGCTTGGCGTCGGCGTTCTGTTCGGACGGCCGGAAGCCGTGCTTCCGCCGCCTCCGCCGCCTCCTCCGCCCCCGCCGCCGCCTCCGGCGACGCAGACTTGCCCGGATGGGTCGGTGATTCCGGCAACGGCGACTTGCCCGCCGCCGCCGCCTCCGCCTCCTCCGCCGCCGCCTCCGACGCAGCGCGGCGAGCGCGGCCAATAAGCTTGGCTTCTGGCCAAAGGGAAAGGGCGGGCCGCGGGCCCGCCCTTTTTCGTTCGGCGCTGCCCGCCGCACATCCTTTCCTCGAAACCCTTCATCTCCGTGGCGCTGACGAGCCGCGAGCGAGGGGCGGCGGCCCAGCCTAGCTCGATATGGCAACTCATTTTACCAGCCTCCGAACGCGCTCTTCTCCCGACGGCATCGCGCTGCGGCTGTTCGGCCGGACAGCGCGGTGGCTCGGCTGGTGGCGCGCGCCGATCTGGGCGCTGGCGCTGTTCACCGGAGCAAAATCCTTCGCCGACAATCCGATCCTGGGCTCGCGGCGTCTCAATCGCGCGGGCCTCCACCTATTCCGGCTCAAGGCATCGCACGCGCTGGCGGGGTACAGGCGGGCGCGCCTCGCTCGACATATTCCCGCCCAATTGCGCGAACAATTCGACCGCGACGGGTTCATCGTCATCGAGGACGTCCTTCCGGACGCCGAATTCCGACGCATGCAGCAGGTCATTCTCGGCACCGATCTCGAGTGCCGGGCCCAGCAGCAAGGCGACACCGTCACTCGGCGGGTGCCGTTCGGGCCAGAGTTGGCAAAGCTGTGCCCGGCGCTCGATCGCATCGTGCGCGGCTCCTTGTGGCAAGGTTTGATGGCCTATGTCGCGAGCGCGCGCACCGCGCCGCTCTATTATATCCAGACTGTTGCGGGCGGGGTCGCCGAAGGACCGCCCGACCCCCAGATCCAGCTCCATTCGGATACGTTTCACCCCTCGCTCAAGGCATGGCTCTTCCTGACCGACGTCGAGGAGGACGGGCGCCCGCTCACTTACGTCGCGGGCTCTCATCGGCTTTCGCCGCGACGGATCGCCTGGGAACAACGCAAGAGCATCGAGGTCCTGGAGACCGGCGACCGCCTGTCTCAGCGGGGATCGTTCCGGATTCGCCCGGATGAGTTGCGCGCGCTCGGCCTTCCGGAGCCCCGGCGCTTTTGCGTGCCTGCCAACACACTCGTGATCGTCGATACGTGCGGGTTCCATGCCCGGGCGAGCTCCCACCGCCCGACCGTCCGGGTCGAGCTGTGGGCTTATTGCCGGCGCAATCCCTTCCTTCCGTGGACTTCGGCCGGTCTCCTCTCGCTCCCACGGTTCGCCCGGCGGCGCGCAGAGTTTCTCCTGGCGCTGATGGACTGGCTCGACCGGGTCGGTGTTCGGAAGCAGCATTGGACCCGCGCAGGTCGGCGCCGGCCAATCGACGCCTGACGTCCGCCTCGGAGAAAAGCTCGAGATTGGCTGGGGCGGCAGGATTCGAACCTGCGAATGCCGGTACCAAAAACCGGTGCCTTACCACTTGGCTACGCCCCAGCAGGCGCTTGCCGCGTTGCGGCAGGAGCGGCGCTTATACCGGCGACGCCCCGCGTTGGAAGGGCAGATGGGGCCGAGGCCGTAAACCCGCTAAGGAGCCCGGATGACCCAGCCTTCGATCCGCGATTTCCATGCGCACCTCTACTACGATCCTGCGGAGGTCGAGCTCGCACGGAAGCTCGCCGCCGACGTTCAGGAGCGTTTTCCCGTTGCCGTCGGGCATTTCCACCTGCGCCCCGTCGGCCCTCACCCGCGCGGCAGCGTACAGCTGACCGTGCCGACGGGCCTGTTCGGCGACGTCGCCCAGTTCCGCGCCGTCAATCGCGGACCCCTCACGGTCTTCGCCCATGCGAACACCGGCGACGATCTCGCCGACCACGCCGCTCACGTCATCTGGTTCGGCCCGAGCGAGCCGCTCGATTTGTCGATCTTCGCCTAAGCGTTTGGGATGCGGCCGTTGACGAGGTCTTCGTAATCCTTGTCGAGCTGGCGCGTCAGCTCGCCCACCTCGAACTTCCACGGGCCGATCGACTGGATCGGAGTCACCTCGGCCGCGGTGCCGGTCAGGAACGCTTGCTGGAAAGTCTCCAGCTCCTCGGGCCAGATCGCCCGCTCGACCACCTCGACTCCGCGCCGCCGTGCCAGGTCCATGACGGTCCGGCGGGTGATGCCGTCGAGGAAGCAATCGGGCACCGGCGTGTGCAGCTCCCCGTCGCGTACGAAGAATATGTTCGCACCGGTCGCTTCCGCCACCCGCCCGCGCCAGTCGAGCATCATGGCGTCATTATATCCGTGGTTCTCCGCATGCTGCTTCGAGAGCGTGCAGATCATGTAAAGCCCCGACGCCTTGGACGCAGTCGGAGCGGTGTAGGGTGCCGGCCGGCGCCACGGCGCGATTTCCATCCTGATGCCTTGCTTCGCGATCTCAGGATCGAAATATTTGCCCCATTCCCATGCGGCGATCGCCAGATGCGGCTTGGTATTCCCGGGAGCGACACCCATGGATTCCGACCCGCGCCACGCGACCGGCCGCATATAGGCGTCGGTCCAGCCGTTGGCCTTCAGCACCTCGTTGCAGGCGGCCTCGATCTGCTCGACGCTCCACGGCAGCTCGAAGCCCAGCAGCTCGGCGCTTCGGCGCAGCCGTTCGCTATGCTCGCGAAGCTTGAAGATCACGCCGTTATAGGCGCGCTGCCCTTCGAACACCGACGAGGCGTAGTGCAATGCATGGGTGAGGACGTGGATTCGCGCGTCGCGCCACGGCACGAGCTCCCCGTCGAACCAGATCCAGCCGTCGCGGTCGTCGAACGGCGCTTGTTTCGATGTCGCCATGAAAGGCGCCTAGGACAGGCGCGGAGCCTCGGCAAGCGGAGCTGCCCTTGCCTCTTCGGCGAGCTCCGCGCCCCTGCGCGCCGCCGCTTCGATGGTGATCGAGACGAGCTGGTCGAGAACGCCTTCGCGGTCGAGAACGTCGAGGCCGGCCTGGGTCGTTCCCTTGGGGCTGGCGACCCGCCGAGCGATGGAGTCCATGCTCTCGCCGCTGGTCGCCGCCATCCACGCCGTGCCGAGCACGGTCTCAAGCGCGAGCGTCGCCGCAATCTCCTCGCTTAGCCCGCGCGCCACGCCCGCCTTCGCGAGCGCCGCAATGAATCGCGCGACGTAAGCCGGCCCTGCTCCCGCAACCGCTCCCAGCGCGCCAAGCTTCTCCTCGTCGGCCATCCACATGGCAAATCCGAGCGCCACGAACAGGTCGCCGACCTGTTGCTTGAGCGCACCCCCGGTGAGGTCGCCGTAAAGGCCGGTCACTCCGCGGCGTACGGCAACGGGAAGGTTCGGCGTCGCGCGGACGATTCCCAGCGATCGTGGGAAATGCCGGCGCAAGGTCGCAAGCTCGACCCCCGCCAGGAGGGAAACGACGATGGTTTCCGCGCCGATGAAAGGCGCCAGCTGCGGCGCGATTTCGCCGAGCTTCTGCGGCTTGAACGCGAGCACGGCGAGCTTCGGCGTAGCGCCCGCTTGCTCGAACGAGGTCACGACCCGCGCTCCGTCGATCGCCTTACCGCTCGGCCGGATGACCGTGACCGGCGAAAGGTTGAGCTCGCCCATGCGCCATCCGTCGAGGATCGCGCCGCCCATATTGCCACAGCCGACGAACCACGTCGGCGCGGGGATCGCCAGTATTTCGCTCATGCCTCGCCGTGCGTGTCGATCAGAGCGGCGGAGATCGCTTCGCCGGGCGACTTGCCGCCCCACAGCACGAACTGGAACACCGGGTAGAATCGCTCGCATTCCTCGACCGCGGCCTCGGCGATCGCTTCGGCCTGCTCGAGGCTGAGGCCGTCGTCGTTGCGGGCGTCGAGGATCGTCGAGTGGCGGAACACCACCAGGCCCGACCCCGACCACATCTCGAAATGGCCGAGCCACAGCTGCTCGTTGATCAGGCTCAAGGCCTCATAGATGGCCGTGCGTTTCTCCGGCGAGACCTTGATGTCCGGAAAGGCGAGGAACTGGAGCACCTGGTCCTCGGAGCGCCACACGCCGCGAAGCTCATATTGTGCCCAGCTGCCAGTCGCCGAAGCCACGATCTCGCCCTCGGCCGTGCGCTCGCACGCCCAGCCGCGTGCCTCGAAATATTGCTCGAGGACCTCGATCGGGGCGCCGTCGTCGCGCTCGTCCTGGATCTCTTCTTCGCTCAGGTTCACGCCCCCGGGGCCGCTTTCTTGCTGCCGGCGCGCTTGGCGGCCCCGGCGGCCGGCCCCGCGACCTTCGCCTCCAGCGCGGCAATCCGCGCCTTCAGCGTCTCATTTTCGTCGCGTGCGGCAGCGGCCATGGCCTTCACGGCCTCGAACTCGTCGCGGCCGACGAAGTCGGTGCCGCCCATCCACTCCTTGAACTTCTCGCGCGCGCCCGCTTCGGCCTCGCGGCCCATGCCGGCGAATGTCCCGGCAAAACCGTTCACCATCTTCACGAAATCGTCGAAGACCTTGTTTTCGGACTGCATCCGAACTCACTCCCTTTCGGCGCGGAAATAGGGAGTTGGGCCGGATTTCGCCACCCTGAGGGGCGAACCTATCCCCAACTCGCTCAACTATCCCCAGATTTTAGATGCCGAGCAGCGACGTCCCGCTTCCAGGGTTCAGCACTTCGATCGTGGCGTTCAGCGTCGCCGCGAACAGCAGCCAGAGGAGGTAGGGGATCATGAGCAGCGCGGAATCGCGGTTGATCCGCAGGAACTGGCCGGCCGCGGCGGCGGCGAGTGCAGCCATTGCAAAGATCACCCATTTCGCGAGGCTGATGTCGTGCCCGGCGAAGAAGATCGGCGACCAGGCGAAGTTGAGCGCCAGCTGGGCGTAGAACAGGATCAGCGCAAACCTGCGGCGGTCGGATGGCGGCTGCGCGACCACCATCGCCAGCGCCACGCCCAGCATCGCGTAGAGCACCGGCCAAACTACGCCGAAAACCCAGCCCTGCGGCATGAACGGCGGTTTCTGCAGCCCGGCGAACCAGCCGCTCTCAAAGCCGGAATTCGACAGCCATCCACTGATCCCGCCGGCGATTTCGATCGCGATCACGCACAGCAGCGCGGTCTTCCACAAGCTCCGCCGTTTCGTGGCTTCAGCCATCGTTCACTGCTCCCAGTAGGAATTCGACATTACCCTCGGGGCCGGTGATTGGGCTCTCCGTAATTCCCACGATGCGCCAACCGCGGCTTTCGACCCATGCCTTGGCCTCGGCGCAAACTCGCTGATGGATGGCAGGATCGCGAACGACGCCGCCCTTGCCGACCTCCTCGCGGCCCGCTTCGAACTGCGGCTTGATCAAGGCGACCAGCTTCGCACCGGGTTTCGCCAGCCTGAGCGGCGCCTCCAGCACCTTCGCCAGGCCGATGAAGCTTGCGTCGCAAACGATGATGTCGACCGGGTCGGGAATGATGCTGGCGTCGAGCGCACGGGCATTGGTCTGTTCATGAACCACCACGCGCGGGTCCTGCCGAAGCTTCCACGCCAGCTGGTTGGTGCCGACGTCCACCGCATAGACCTTGGCCGCGCCCCTGCTCAGCAGCACGTCGGTGAACCCGCCGGTCGAGCTTCCCACGTCGAGCGCAACCGCGCCGGTCGCATCAAAGGCGAAATGCGTCAGCCCATGATCGAGCTTTATCCCGCCCCGCGAGACCCACGGGTGATCCTTGCCGCGAACCTCGATCACCGCGTCTTCGGCGAGCATCTCCCCGGCTTTCGCCAGCTTCCGCTCGCCCGAGAATACCGTCCCCGCCATGATCAGCGCCTGCGCCCGCGTCCGGCTCTCCGCCAGCCCGCGGCTCACCAGCAATTGATCTGCACGAACCTTGGCTACGCCCGCACCTCTTCGACCCCCGCGCTGTTGACGCGGAGAGCCTTGAGCACCGTCTCGACGATGTGCGGGGCGTTGAGGCCGGCCTCGTCATACTGCTTCTCGGGCTTGTCGTGGTCCTGGAAGCGGTCGGGGAGGCGCATAGTGCGGATCTTGAGGCCGGCGTCGACCAGCCCCTCGTCGCTGGCGAGCGTCAGCACATGCGCGCCGAGACCGCCGATTGAGGCTTCCTCGATGGTCACCGCAACTTCGTGCGTGGTCAGCAGCCGCCGGATCAGCTCACTGTCGAGCGGCTTGGCGAAGCGCAGGTCGGCGACCGTCGTCGAAAGCCCCATCGCGTCGAGCTGATCTGCGGCCTTCTCGGCCTCGGCCAACCGCGTGCCGAGTGAGAGGATCGCGACCTTCTTGCCTTCGCGGATCACGCGCCCCTTGCCGATCTCCAGCGCCTCCGGATGTTCGGGAAGCGCAACGCCCCTGCCCTCGCCGCGCGGATAGCGTACCGCGATCGGGCCGCTGTCGTGCAAGGCCATGGTGTGCACCATGTGGCACAGCTCGGCCTCGTCCGCCGCTGCCATCACCACGAAGTTCGGCAGCGTGCACAGATAGGCGAGGTCGAAGCTTCCGGCGTGCGTCGCGCCATCCGCGCCGACCAGGCCCGCCCGGTCCATCGCGAAGCGCACCGGCAGGTTCTGGATCGCGACGTCGTGCACCACCTGGTCGTAGGCGCGCTGCAGGAAGGTCGAATAGAGGGTCGCGAACGGCCGATAGCCCTGCGCTGCCAGCCCCGCGGCGAACGTCACCGCATGCTGCTCGGCAATGCCGACGTCGAACGTCCGCTCGGGAAATTGCTCGGCGACCTTGTCGAGGCCCGTACCCGAAGGCATCGCCGCGGTGATCGCGACGACCTTCTCGTCGCGCTCCATCTCGCCGATGAGCGCCTTCGCATAGACGCTAGTGTAGCTCGGCGCGCCTGCGGCCGGCTTGGCCTGCACCCCGGACACCACGTCGAACTTGACGACGCCATGATATTTGTCCGCCGCATTCTCCGCCGGTGCGTAGCCCTTGCCCTTCTTCGTAACGACGTGGACGAGCATCGGCCCGATTTCGGCGTCGCGGACGTTCTCGAGCACTTCGACCAGCGCCCGCACGTCATGCCCGTCGATCGGCCCGACATAATAGAAGCCGAGCTCGTCGAAGAGCGTGCCGCCGGTGAACAGCCCGCGCGCATATTCCTCCATCCGCCGGGCAGCGACGTGGAGCGGCTCAGGCATCGCCCGAGCGAGCTTCTGCGCGAGCTTGCGCGGCGCCAGGTATTTGCCCGAGCTCACCAGCCTCGCCAGCGCGTTCCTGAGGCTGCCGACCGGCGGCGCGATCGACATGTCGTTGTCGTTGAGGATCACGATCAGCCGGTTGCCGGCGGCCGCGGCATTGTTCATCGCTTCATAGGCCATGCCTGCCGACAGCGCGCCGTCGCCGATCACCGCGATCGCCTTGCCCGACGCGTCCGCAAGCTTGTTGGCCATCGCGAAGCCAAGCGCCGCCGAGATGGAGGTCGAGCTGTGCGCCGCCCCGAACGGGTCGTATTCGCTCTCGCTCCGCTTGGTGAAGCCGCTGAGGCCCCCGCCCTGCCGGAGTGTGCGGATCCGGTCCCGCCGTCCGGTCACGATCTTGTGGGGATAGGCCTGATGGCCGACGTCCCACACCAGCTTGTCGTTGGGCGTATCGAACACATAGTGAAGCGCGACCGTCAGCTCGATCACCCCGAGCCCGGCGCCGAGATGCCCGCCGGTCACCGAAACGGCCGAGATCGTCTCCTGCCGCAGCTCGTCAGCCAGCTGCGGCAGCTGGTCCTTGGCTAAGGCCCGGATGTCGGCCGGGAATTTGACCGTGTCGAGCAGCGGCGTTTCAGGGCGATCGCTCATCGGCCGACGCCTTACGCGGATGCCCTTGAGATGTCACGGATTCGGCCGGCCGTCCCGACGATTTCAGCAATTGCTCAGGATTTGCTCAGCTCGCGTCGCAATCGCCGCATCTGCCGCGGACTTCGATCACCGGGCGCGGTGCGGAGAAACCGGCTTTCGATGCGGCCTTGCGGATGCTCGCCGACAAGGCGTCGTCGTCGACGTGAACAGTCTGCCCGCAGCTGTCGCAGATCAGGAAGATGCAGTCGTGCAGGCATTCCGGATGCTGGTTCGCGACATAGGCGTTCGCGCTCTCGACCCGCCGCGCGAGGTTCGCGGAAACGAACAGGTCGAGGATCCGGTAGACGCTGTTCGCAGCGATGCGCCGTCCTTCGGCTTTCGAGACGGCTTCGGCGATATCGTAGGCGCTCGCCGGCTTGTCGAAGCTCGCCAGCGCGTCGAACACAGCAGCGCGCATCCCAGTCCATTGCTCGCCTTCCCGGGTCAGCCGGTCGCGCGCAGCGGCCTTTAGCGAGGCTCCTTCGTGGAGCTTGTGATCGTGGTGGGCCATTCGTGGACCGAGATAATCCTCGCGAGCTGCGCGAACAAGCAATCAGGCGTCGCGGTGCTTGGCCGAGATGTTGAGCCGATGGCCGAGCGCGAGCACCGAGACTCCGAGGATCGTCACCGCTGGCTCGAAGCCGCTTTCTCGCAGGCTCATCGCATAGGCCATGATCGCCAGCCCCGCGCCGCCGACCATGGCCGGAAGGATCAACCCGTGCTCGCGCATGCCGCGGCCAAGCGCGATCGCGCCGAGGACCATCGCCAGCGTCAGCCCCACTTCGTGGATGATCGGCTTGCCGAGCAGGCCGCCGGCCGACGCGACCAGTCCGAGCAGCACCGCGGTCGCCACGCAATGCACCGCGCACAGGCCCGAAAGGCCCATCGCGATACGGTCGAGGCGGCCGCTGGAGATCGGTTTCGAAGCCATGAAGCGCCGATTATAGGACGCGCGCTCTCGCGATACAATATAACATCGGACGCAATTCCAGCCTTGCCGATTGGGCCGCCGCACGCGAATAGGCGCTCGTCCCATGAGCACCGCCATCAGCGCCTCGACGCCGGAAACGGCCGCAAACCCGCGCCCGCGCGCCTTGTCCAACCTCCTGTTCGCCGTCGCCGCGCTCGTCTTCGCGATGGTGGTCATCGGCGGGATCACGCGCCTGACGGAAAGCGGCCTCTCGATCACCCAATGGAACGTCGTTACCGGCGCCGTCCCGCCGCTCAGCCACGCCGACTGGGTGCGCAAGTTCGAGCTCTACAAGCAGACCCAGCAGTATCGCGAGCTGGCCGGCCCCGCCGGAATGACGCTCTCCGGCTTCCAGTTCATCTTCTTCTGGGAATGGACGCACCGGCTGCTCGGGCGGATCATCGGCCTCGTATTTTTTGTCGGAGTCGGCTGGTTCGCGGTGAGGCGCGAGATCCCAAAGGGCTTCGGCTGGCGGCTCATCGCGCTGTTCGTCCTCGGCGGCCTGCAGGGGGCCGTCGGCTGGTTCATGGTCATGTCAGGCCTCGAAGGCGGCCGCGTCGAGGTGAGCCCGTATCGCCTCTCGGCTCACCTGCTCTTCGCTTTGTTCCTGATGAGCGCGCTGATCTGGACCGCGCTCGACCTGAGGCGGCTGCCGGAGAAGCCCGCGCGCCTCACCGGCTGGAGCGTGTTCGCGCTGGCGATCCTGTTCGTGCAGCTGTTGCTCGGCGCCTGGGTCGCGGGCTTTCGCGCCGGCTACGTGTCGAACACCTGGCCGGACATGAATGGCCATTTCGTCCCCGAGGGCATCGATTGGTCGCATGGCGCACTCTACGCCATGACCCACGACCTCTTCCTCCTCCACTTCATGCACCGCTGGTGGGCGTGGGTCGTCGTCGGAGTCCTGGTCCTTTTCGCCCGCAAGGTCCGCAAAGTGCCCGGCGCGCGGAAGGCGTCAATCGCGATCCATACGGCGTTCGGCACCCAGATCATCCTCGGAATCCTGACCGTGCTGACCGGAATCGCGATCTGGCTCGCCGTGCTTCACCAGGCGACGGGCGCGCTCGTGCTCGCATCGACAATATGGGGCGCTCACGAGCTGGGCAGGCGATCGTGAGCATCCTCTCCCTCTACGCGGTGTTCGCAAGCGCCGAAGAGGCGGAGCGGATTGGCCGCACCGTGATCGAGGAGCGCCTCGCCGCCTGCATCAACATCCTCGCGCCAGTCCGCTCGATCTACCGCTGGAAAGGCAAAATCGAATCCGCCGAGGAGGTCGCGGCGATCCTCAAGACCCATCACTGGCGCGGCGACGCGCTGATCGCGCGCATCGCCGAGCTCCACAGCTATGACGTGCCCTGCATCGTCAGCTGGCCGATCGACAAGATCCTCCGGTCCTACGCCGACTGGGTCGAGGAGACAGTCGTCCGCAACCGCTAGCGCTTCTTGCGCTTGAGCTGCCGCCGCGCCGCGAACATCCCGGGGATCAGGGGCACCCACAAGGTGTAACCGCGGAACAGCAAGGTCGCCGAGAGCGCGGCCTCGAACGGCACGCCCATCGCGCGAAGCATCCCGATACTGACCGCCTCGAACGATCCGAGACCCATAGGGATCGGGCCCAGCGTCACCACGATCGACGCGAGAATGAACGCCCCGAACGCGATTCCGAATGCGACGTGCAGGCCCAGCGCATAAAGGCAGAACATCATCGTCAGCCCGTCGAGCGCGAACCCGGCGCAGTTGAGCAGGGTCAGCTCGCCTATCAGCCGCGTGTTGCGCACAAGCCGGGTCGGCGCTTCCTTGATCATCTCGAACAGTTCGCAGACCGTGCGGATCTGCCGGAGCCATTTCGGGATCGCCTTTGCGCCCCCGCGATGCAGCCACAGTGCCAGCGTCGGGACCGCCGCCGACAGGCCCAGGGAAGCGCTGATCAGCCCGATCACCACCCAGCTGGTCTGCCCGTGTACCCAGAGCAGGAGCAGTGCGACCAGCGAAGCGACCCCGTAGGACGCATAATAAGCGACGACCGTCATGATCAGCGCGGCGAGCGCGACCGGCCGCGAGCCGCTGATTTCCTTGAGCCGGTCGACGAGCACGACATTGCCGCTCATCCCCGCGGTGGGCACCATCTGGTCGGCGAAATGCTTGGCGACGGTCAGCCCGAGGAGCTTGCCGAACGGGCTTCGGCACTTGGCCAAGCGAAGCACGAGCGCCCATTCGATTGCGAGCGAGACATAGGTGAGGACCTGCGCGCCCGCGGCGGCAAGCAGCCACAACGGCCTGGAATGTGCCACCAGCTCGCCGAACTTCTTGACGTCGCCCCAGTGAAGGACGGCGACGATCACCGCCGCGATCAGCAGGAGCGCGAGAAGCCAGGATCTCCAATTGGCGGCGAAGCCCGACGCCTGATCGGACTTTGCTGAATCGCGTTTCGCGCGGTTAGTCGTCGTGCTGGCCACGCCGCAGCCAACGCCGCTGCAGCATGGCTGTGCCATGGCCGTCGAAATTCGCTGCTAAAACTCGTGCTTGTCGAGATACAAATAGCCGGAATCGAACTCTGCCAAACCTTCGAGGCCGCGCCTGTCCCGGATTCGGAGGTGCCGGTTCTCGAGATCGACTAGGCCGCGCCGCCGAAGCTCCTGCAGCGTCCGGTTGGCATGCACGACGGTCAGCCCCAGGCATTCCGACAGCTCCCGCTGGGTCAGCGGAAACTCATAGCCGTCGTCCTTCGTCCGTCCGACGACGCTCAGCCGCACGTAAAGCTCGCAGAAAAGATGGGCCATGCGCGAGATTGCGGAACGCTGGCCGAGCGAAAGCACCATTTCGCGGTGGATGGCGGCGTCGATGTTGGTGGAGAACCAGTAGACCCGGCCCAGGCGGGGGAATTGTTCGAGGATCGCGCGAATTCGCTCGTGCGGCACCACTGCGACGCGGCAGTCGCTGAGGCTCAGCAGGTCGTGGTCGAGCCGCTTGAGCGTGTATCCGTGAAGGTCCGGAAAATCGCCGGCAACGTGCAGTTCGCTGACCTGCCGTTCACCGCCGGCGAGGTCCTTGCTCCGCGCCATCCATCCATCGAGGAGGAGAAGGCTGGAACTCAGCTCCTCGCCGCTTCGGATCACGAGTTCATCGGCGCTGACCTGCCGCACTTCGGCCACGGCCTCGCGAATGGCCCGCTCCTCTTCAGAGCTGATCTCCGTCCGCCATCTCAGCTTCTTCAAATGAACGGTGATCATTGGCCCCGCTTTGTGCAACGCACAGCGACTTTTACGTTTAACCTAGGTTACAGGTGCCCCACATTTCGAAAAAACTTTTATTTACAACATGAAAGACGAAGCCGGATGTAACTCAAGTGAATTCGTGTGGAAGAGATGCCGTGATAGGCGACGCGCTTCGTTTGGGGGGTATCGCGTTGCCGACTTACCGACTGTACCGGCTCGACGGCGCCGGCAGGATCAGCGGCGCCGAATGGATCGAAGCCGGCGACGACGCCGATGCGATGTCGAAGGCGCGGAGCCGGCGGGGGCGGTTCGAGCTGTGGGAGCGCTATCGACTGGTCGAGCGGGGGGACGCGAATGACGAGGCCGGACCGGCCTAGCCGTTGTTGGCCTTGCCGAGCCTGTACGGCACGTCGTCAAGCTTGCGCCGAAGCTCCTCGATGCTCGCGCCTTCCTTGTCGCCCGCGGCATATTTGGATTCAATCTCGACCTCTTCCGGCGTTTGTTCGCGGAAATAGCTGATCGTCAGCCTTCGACCGAACACGTCGTCGCCGCGGATCTTGAGCTCGGCCTGGTGCTCGGCCGGAAGATTGTCACGAATTGTTTCAAGGTAGCGGATCAGGTCCTCGAGCGAGGTGTACTCGCTGATGTCGATGAAATCCTTGACGCGTCTCGGCACGGGCAATTGCTCTCCGGCGGTACTGGAACAGGCTTGGGGCGAAGCAGTGGCGGCAAGTTTACGGCCGCAGTAATTTTGAACCCCGCGAGAGGCAACGCGGAAGGGGCCGAATTTCTCCAATGAGGCGGCGCCGGAGCGCCGCCCCGAAGGTCAGGCGGGATTGACCGGTCCGCTGGGCGCGTTTCCGGCAGCGCCGCATTGGCCAGTTAGGCTGGACGTGACTTTCGGCGCCTTCCCCGGCCCTTGCGAAACCACCTCCGTGGTTCGCGTGCAGGTGCCACCGCCGTTGCTGACCGACACGATGGTCGTGCTCGTCTGGCCGGCCGGCAGATTGCCGAAGGAGGCGATGTACGGCGCTGCGCCGGCGGGATGATGGGCGACCTCCTGCGCCTGGCGCATCATCTCTTGGCTCTGGCGCTGCATCTCCTGGAAGATCCGGTCGAAGCCGGCGAAGGACGGGAGCGCCATTCCCCAGGGCATCGCCGCGTCGGCGATCGGTCGCGGAGCGATCGTAACCTTCGGCGCGACGTTACCGGTATATTCGACCCGCGCGACCGATCCGTCGGGGAGCGGGACGTTCATCACATGGGTGTTTGGCGCCGCTGCGAAGGCGGTGCCGGCAAGCGCTGCAGCCGCAACGCCAGCGAACGCGAAAGCAGGAAGCTTCCTCACGAAAACATCCTCCAATGTTATCAATCGAGTGGACGGCTGAAATCTATTCGGCGATCCTGAACGCCAGATTGCTACGCCTGCGGATTGATTTTCGTCATGTGCGGACGCGCGCGACGGCAGCGCCGCGGGTGCAGCACTGCCGTCGCAAATCTCCTGCCTTGATGATCCGGGTCGGCTAGATGACGCCTAGCAGCCAAAGGATCAGGATCAGCAACAGGATGCCGCCAAGACCGATATACATGACACGCTCCTCTTTTGGTTTTGGTGCTGAAACGGTGGGCGCCGCGTCAGCGTTCCAGTCGTTACGGAGGCGGCAGGAACTCTTTCGGGTATGATTTTACCCGTCCGGAAAGCGCCGGATTTGCTTGACTTTCGGGCACTCCGCCGCAAATAGCCGCTGCGAAGACGGCGCCGGCAAAACGCCAGGGCGCCGCTTTTTTACGCTCAAGAAAGAAGGACGCGCGATGAAGGCGCTGATGAAGACGACCAAGTCGGCAAAGCCGGCCGAGGTCGAGAAGAAATGGCATCTGATCGACGCAGACGGCCTGGTGGTTGGCCGCGTCGCGACGATCATCGCCAATATCCTGCGCGGCAAGCACAAGCCGATCTACACGCCGCATGTCGACTGCGGCGACCACGTCGTCGTGATCAATGCCGACAAGGTCCGCTTCACCGGGCGCAAGCTCGAGCAGAAGAAATATTACAAGCACACCGGCTTCCCCGGCGGACTCAAGGAAGTGACCGCGGGGAAGGTGCTCGAGGGCCGCTTCCCCGAACGCATCCTCGAGAAGGCGGTGGAACGCATGATCCCGCGCGGCCCGCTCGGCCGCGACCAGATGCGTGCGCTGCACCTCTACAACGGCACCGAGCATCCGCACGGCGGCCAGAACCCCGAAATCCTCGACGTCGCGTCGATGAACCGCAAGAACAAGGTGGGCGCATAAGATGGCCGAGAAGAAGTCCGACAAGAAGTCCCTCTCCGACCTCAGCGAGCTGACCAGCCCCAAGCCGGAGGCTCCTGGCGTCGTGGAAGCCGATGCCGCGGCCCCGGCTCCGGCTCCGGGTGCGACGCAAGCTGGCGACGCAGCGCCGGCCGCCGACGACCAGGGCGTGTCTACCCAGGGCCCGCAGATCCAGGCGGTGCTGCGCGAGCAGCAGCTCGACAAATACGGGCGCGCTTATGCGACCGGTCGCCGCAAGGATGCCGTTGCGCGCGTGTGGCTGAAGCCGGGTACGGGGAAGATCGTCATCAATGGGCGCGAGCAGGAAGTCTATTTCGCGAGGCCGACGCTGCGCCTGATCATCAATCAGGTATTCGACGTCACCGACCGCCGCGGCCAGTATGATGTCGAGGCCACGGTCGTTGGCGGCGGCCTGTCGGGCCAGGCCGGCGCGGTCCGCCACGGCATTTCCACGGCGCTGACCCGCTACGAACCCGCGCTCCGCACCACGGTGAAGCGCGAAGGCTTCCTGACCCGCGACCCGCGCGTCGTCGAGCGCAAGAAGTACGGCCGAGCCAAGGCCCGCCGCAGCTTCCAATTCTCGAAGCGCTAAGCTTCACCACCATCGTCGGTTACGCGAAGGGCGCTTCGATTTTCGGAGCGCCCTTTTCGCATCTCACTCCGCCGGCAGCATCCGCGCGAAGAAATCGGCCGTCGCGCTGTCCGCGGCGAGCCACGAATGCCAGCGCAGGAAGCCGTGGATCTCGTTCGGGATGACGAACTGCTCGAACGGCAAATGCCGCTCCTCCAGACGCCGGGCGAGATCGATCGTTTGATGGAAGTTGAC